>Ga0116217_10000097_pt1 | contig 97901 bp, 84 predicted proteins | sample Sb_taG_6_FD_89697 | JGI IMG/M metagenome (GOLD analysis project Ga0116217, IMG submission 89697) | Peat soil microbial communities from Weissenstadt, Germany - Sb_50d_4_PS metaG | ecosystem: Environmental > Terrestrial > Soil > Wetlands > Peat | place: Germany: Weissenstadt | collected 2010-09-21
CGAAAGCCGAAAGCCGAAAGCCGAAAGCCGAAAGCCGAAAGCCGAAAGCCGAAAGCCGAAAGCCGGGCTCCCCTACCAGCCCTCTCTTTCCCGCAGCCTCATGATGTGAGCGACGTGGTGCTGTCCATGCCAGGAATAGAGGGCGAGGTTCTTTTCCAGGCTGATCAACCCCAGCGCCGGATGGCGAAAAGTGCGCTTCCAGTCTTCGGGCTGCAGCGAGCGCAGCAGACGCACCCAGCGCGCATGCAGGGAATCCAGCAGAGAAAGCGAAACTTCGATCGGAGTCGCCTGCGTGTCGGCGAGCTGGGCCCAGCGGTCTTCCGCGTACGTCTTGATCGTGGGCTCATCTTCGGTCAGCGCCAGCTTGAAGCGCACATAGGCATTGAGATGACTGTCGGGCACATGATGCACGACCTGGCGCACAGTCCATCCGTCGGGACGGTAGGGCGTGTCAAGCTGCTGCTCGGAAAGACCCTTTATGGCCGCCCGGAGCCGGTTGGGTGCTTGCTCGATGTGGTTGAGTAGTTCCTGTCTCTGTTCTGCGGTGGACGGGCTTTCAAAGGTGAACTTGCCAATGGGATAGCGCAGGTCACTCATTTTTTTCTCCAGGCAAGGATTGTAAATTCCCCTGCGAGTGTTGTGCTCTGGAGGTTGTATGAAATCATTTCATGCGGATCATGATCCTTTAAGGACATGACCTTTAAGGACTGGAGGAAGATGCCTATGTAACTACAAATGGACAGGTTTGGACGCAGTGATCCACACTTCGACGTGCCCCAACCCTCCCGTTCCGACGAACGGGTTACTTCAAGGCCGCCCTGGCAGCTGCCTCCCGGGCGAGAAGATTCCTCGCCTGAACGTCGCCAGTGCTGGCTTCATGGTCGGTTTGAGAGGGTGTTTCCGATGCTTCTTGCAGAATGGCTTTGGCGCTGCTTAACTGCACCGTATCAGTAACTGGAGACTGTGCCTTCTGCGGCTGCGATGGATGGGATGCTGCCACAAGCTGACCCGCAGTTTGGACAGGGGCCGTGCTGCTAATTGGGCTGATCATTTCGCGAAAGCCTCCTATGATCCCCATCGGCACAAACATCGCGGGCCATGAGGACAATTTAGTGTCGGGAATTAAGAGGGTAACTACCATCAGTAGTGCCCGGAGGGCCCAGGCCCCATCCCGAAGGGCTTCGAATTTCGGTTCCTCATGCCCTAGGTTTTGTGCATCGAATGACTGGTTTAGGCTAAACTCCCTATTCTGGACAGGTTAGGCTGTTTGCAGTCACGATTCGGGGCGCAGCAGTTACGTCCTGACAACCGGGGAAAACTATGCCATCGTCGGTCTGGTCTGGTCATTTAACCTTCGGACTCATCTCCATGCCGGTGCGCCTGTTTTCGGGCGCGCGCAGCTCCGGCATCTCCTTCAACATGCTGCACCGCACCGACAAGCAGCGGGTGAAGCAGCAATACATTTGCCCGCTGGAGAACGTGGTGGTGGACCGCAGCGACATCGTCAAGGGATACGAATTTCGCAAGGACGAGTACATCATCATCGAGCCCGAAGAGATCAAGAAAATCGAGCCGCAGACCGCCAAGACGATGGAGATCCTCGAATTCGTGAAGGCCGACGATGTGGACCCGGTGTACTTCGAGTCGTCGTACTACATGATGCCGGAAGAGGCGGGGCGGCGTCCCTATGCGCTGCTGACCAAGGCGCTCGAAGAAAGCGAGTACGTCGCCATTGCCAAGATCACCATGCATAATCGCGAGTACACGGTGTTCCTGCGTCCGCACGAAGGCGGCCTGATGCTCCACACCATGTATTACGCGGAAGAGGTAAAGAAGGTGGAAGGATTCGGCGCGCCCGATGTGGAACTCAAGGACGCAGAGATCAAGGTCGCACACCAGCTCATCGAGGCGCTGGCCGACGACTGGAATCCGGAGAAGTACCAGGACAGTTTTCAGGAAAACCTGAAGAAGTTGATCGAAGCCAAGCTGGAGGGCGGGGAAGTCGCGGCGGTGGAGAAGCCGAAGAAGCTGGCCCCGGTCGTGGATCTGATGGCTGCGTTGAAGCAAAGTCTGGCGCAGATGGAAGGCAAGAAGAAGCCAGCCGCTGGCGTGGGTTCCGAAGCGCCGAGTGCTGCGTCCAAAGCCAGGCGGAAGTAATCGGCGTCTGGCCTCCGGCATCGAACTTCGGACCTCAGGCCTCAGACTTACCCCTGCATCCTTGCGAAGTTCCCGTGGCTCGGGAATCGGCCAGGCGTCCAACTCGCATCCTATATCCTGCATCCCACGAACTTGCTCCCGCGTTGATCACCACAACTGATTCGGTCCGACGTCCAAGGTCCGCAGTTTACCTTCCACGCTGGCGTGGATCGTCGCCAGCCATTAGAATGTTGCATTCTCCTATGGGCGAGCAGGGGCGCAGAGCCAGAACTATTCTTTCGGGGTGCCGATGAGTTTGCGACGAATGAGCCGATTGGCGGCTGTGGTGGTCTTGGTTCTGCTGTGGATGGCTTGCGGACAGTACTACCGTCCTGTGGTGATACCCATTACCACAACGCCTCCGAATCCCGCCAACTTCCACACTGTGTTTGCTCTGACGGCCAATGCCCCCGGAAACCCCGGTGCCAGCATGCAGATCGACGTATCGGGAGATACCAACGTGGGCGAGGCTTCGTATGTAAACCTGATTCCAACCCACGCTGCGGTCGCTCCCGGAGGTGGGCGCTTATTCGTGGCCAGCGCCGGCAGCCTCGTGACCAACGGCGCGGACTCTGTCGCATTTCTTTCCCCAGCATCCTTTTTTGGTGGTGTTTTAACGGTGACTGACACCGTCAGCCTGCCCGCGGGGTCGCTGCCAGATTTCCTGGCCACGACCCAAAATGGCTTGGTTTATGTGGCGAACTTTGGGACCAATACGGTCAATGCCATCAACACGAACACGGACCAGGTCGTCAATTCGGCGATTGTGGGGACCAATCCCGTGGCAATGGCGGAGACGCCAGGTACCACCGCGCCCCTCAAGCTCTACGTGGCCAACCAGGGTGACGGTACCGTGACCAGCCTGAATACGGTGGATATGTCGGTGAATGCCGTGATTCCTGTTGGAAGTGAGCCCGTGTGGGTAGTGGCTCGCGCCGACAGTCAAAGGGTCTATCTGCTTACCCAAGGGAGCGGGCAGTTGGTCACGATCGATACCGCCACCGATACTGTGTTGCCTGGAACCCTATCTGTGGGCGCCGGAGCAAACTTCATCTTTTACGATCCCCACCTGAACCGCCTGTATGTGACCAACCCGGTGACCGCGACGGTCTACGTTTTTTCCGCTACCGGGGGCGCAAACGACACCCCAAGCCAATTGTCAGCCTTTTCTATGAACGGCACGAACGCACCATGTCCGGCCGGGTGCTCGCCCGCTTCGGTGGCCGCTTTGCTTGATGGGAGCCGCTTTTACGTGGCCAGCTATGCCAGCTATCAGCCGCCTGCGACCTGTCCCGATGCGAATGTCGTGGGCGCTTGCGTGGTTCCTCAGCTGACCGTCTTCGACGCGCAAAGCCTCACGGTGAAGATCCCGGCCGTGCCCTTGTTGAGCCGTCCTCAGTTCGCAAAGTCTCAGTTTGCCGTGCCTCCGGTGGCTACGTGCGTGACGAGCATTCCTTACACGCCGGGCGCGACCCGCTTCCGTGTCTTCACCACCGCCGCGGCCGATAGCAGCCGTGTCTACGTCAGCATGTGCGACGCGGGCGCGATCGCTGTCATCAACACTACCGACAGCAATAATAACAATCCCGGTGGTGGCACCCCACCGGACTCACTGGTCCTCGATCTGCCAGCGCCCTTTGCGGTGTGTACTGGAACCTCCTGCAACGGTGGCCAGGCGCCTCCGCAGAATCCACTATTCCTGGTAACCGGACAGTAGATTCTCTGTGCAAAGATTGAGATGTTGCGCCTGATCCTGAGGTGGGTCGGGTTCTGCGGAGTGTGCTATGCCTTTGCCGTTACTTCTTCCCTCGCGGCGTAGTGCGAGTCGACGTATTGGTCGAGAATCTCGATGAACTCGGCGACGATCCGATCGCCCTTCAGCGTAGTGAACAGGCGGCCGTCGACGTACACAGGAGCCTTCGGCTCTTCGAACGTTCCGGGCAGAGAGATTCCGATGTTGGCGTGCTTCGACTCGCCCGGGCCGTTGACCACGCAGCCCATGACGGCCAGCTTCATTTCCTCAACGCCGACGTAGCGGCCTTTCCACGCAGGCATCTGCTCGCGCAGGTAGGACTGAATTTGCTCTGCCATTTCCTGGAAGAAGGTGCTGGTGGTGCGTCCGCAGCCCGGACAGGCTGTGACTTGCGGCGTGAAACTGCGAATGCCCATCGACTGCAGAATCTGCTGGGCCACGCGTACTTCTTCGGTGCGGTCGCCGCCGGGCGCGGGCGTGAGCGAAACCCGAATCGTGTCGCCGATCCCTTCCTGCAGCACCACGCCCATGGCGGCGCTCGAGGCGACTACGCCCTTCGCGCCCATACCGGCTTCGGTGAGTCCGAGATGGAGTGGGTAGTTGCAGCGCGCGGCCAGGGCTCGGTAAACATCGATCAAGTCCTGCACCCCGCTGACCTTTGCGCTCAGGATAATCTGGTCGGGACGAAGGCCGTACTTTTCGGCGAGCGCGGCGGAGTTCAGCGCGCTGACGACCATCGCTTCCATCGTGACTTCGCGGGCGTCTTTGGGCTCTGCGAGGCGGGAATTCTCGTCCATCATGCGGGTGAGCAGCGCCTGGTCGAGCGACCCCCAGTTCACGCCGATGCGCACCGGCTTCTCATGCTTCACCGCCACTTCGATCATGGTCCGGAAGTTGTTGTCGTCCTTGCGGCCGATGCTGGCATTGCCGGGATTAATGCGGTACTTGGCAAGATCGCGGGCGCATTCGGGGAACTTCGTCAGCAGGATGTGGCCGTTATAGTGGAAGTCGCCGATGATGGGCACGCGCAAGCCCTGCTTGTCGAGTTCTTCGACGATGCGCGGCACGGCGGCAGCGGCCTCTTCGTTGTTGACGGTGACGCGGACCAGTTCCGAGCCGGCGCGGGCCAGGGCAGCGCATTGCTGCACAGTGGAAGGCACGTTCGCCGTGTCGGTATTGGTCATGGATTGCACCACAACTGGTGCATCCGAGCCGACGCGCACACCGCCGACGACGGCGGTGAGTGATTTCCTGCGCTGAATCGTAGCCATGGGAACTTCTAGTTTAGCACGCGGAAACGGACGGCTTTGACTAGGGCGCTTTGCCCTCAACCAAAGAGTTCACTATGCGACCCCAAGCGAACCAACTGCAGAACCTCGACACCTGGCTTGCGGTAGATCAACAGGAGATCCGGCTTGAGATGGCATTCGCGATGGTCGCGCCAACGGCCTCCAAGTCGATGGTCGCGGTGCTTGTCAGCCAGAGGCTGGTCTTCAGCTAACAAAGAAACGACGCTGGTGATGAGGGAATCAATCTCGTCTCGGTATGGACCTCTTTTTTCGCTCTTGAAGTCGCGTCTGAAGGCCGTCGTGTGCTCAATCCTCCGCATTCAGGTCGGCCATCAAGTCGGAAACACTATCGAACGAGGCCAGTCCACCTGCCCGCGCTTCTTGCATCGCCGCGGCGGTGGCAGCATTCGGGACCTTCACCTCGAAAGGTAAGACCTTCTCCGTGGCTACGCGAGTTAGCAAAACCCTTACCGCGTCCGAAACGGACAAACCCATGGCTGAAAGCGCTTTGGCAGCCTGTGCCTTAACTCGCTTGTCGATGCGCACGTGAACCATCTCGGTGGCGGGCATAAGTGGTCTGAGATACATTGTATCTCATGAGGAATAGAAGATCAAGAAACGAAAAGGGAGCCAACACTGGCTCCCTGAGAAGTAACAACCTGGGGACCGTTATGGCAGCCGCTCCGCCAATCCCGGCAAGGTCTTCACCAGATCGTTGTAGATGACCATGACCGCGAACAGCACCAGGAACACGAAAGCGGCTTGATAGACGCGTTCCTTGATGCGCAGGCTGACATCGCGGCGCATGAGGCTTTCAATCGCGAGGAAGAGAATCACCCCGCCGTCAAGAATGGGGATCGGCAGCAGATTGAAGATGCCTAGATTCAGGCTGATTCCTGCGGTCAGGGCCAGCAGCGGAGTCCAGCCTTTTTGCTGCGCGGCGTAGCCCGCTTCCTGGGCAATTCCGATCGGGCCGGAAACCATGCGAGGCGACACCTTGCCTTGCACCAACTTCTTGGCCAGCTCCAGAAGCAGCAACGAGTATTTCTTGTTCTCCGACAGGGAGAGTGTGAGTGCCTGGGCGAAGGGCAGCTTCGTCACTCGGGTTTCTTCCTTGTTCAGGAATCCCAGGCGATAGCGCTGCTCTTTCGGGTCCTCGGTCTTGGAAAGCACAGGCTGCAGGTGAAAGCTCAGAGTCTGGTCACCGCGCACCACAGTAAGGTCCACCGGCTTGGCCTGGGTCTGCTGCAGGCGTTCGATCATGGCATCGATCGATCCCAGGGGCTTGCCATCCATGGCGACAACCCGATCGTCTTCCTTCATCCCAGCCTTGGCGGCGGGCATGTCGTCCTCCAGCCGGCCAATGATCACGGGCTCTTCGGGGTACCATCCTGCGGAACCGACCTCGGAGCTGGTGACCGGCTTGGGCTTGATGGTGGTTTCGAAAATCCTTTCCCCACGCTGAATAGTGACGGCGAGGGGCTGGTTGGGGCTGATTAGAACTCGAGGCTGCACCTGCTCCCAGGTGGGATTCGCGATCCCGTCAATCTTGACGATACGGTCGCCCGGCTGGAGACCAGCATGTGCAGCTGCCGAGTCCGGCTTCACGCCGTCAATCACCGCGGGCTTGTCCATGAAGACGGGATACTCGTAGTGCACCATGTAGACGCTGGTGAGGAGAAAAACGGCCAGCAGGATGTTCATGGCCGGCCCGGCGATAGCGATCAGAAAACGATGCCAGCGGGGATGGGAGAGGAACTCAGCCGGATCGCCGGTGCGCTCATCCATCGGGTTCTCGCCGCTCATCTTGACATAGCCGCCCAGCGGAATGGCGCTGATCCGGTAGTCGGTTTCGCCTTTGCGAACTCCGAGCAGGCGCTTGCCGAATCCGATCGAGAAGACCTCGACGCGCACTCCCAGCCACTTGGCCACGGCATAGTGGCCAAACTCGTGGATCAGAATCATGAACCCGAGGACGACGACGACGGCGACGAGAGACGTGAGAAAGTCAGACATAACTGAGTTAAGTGATCTCCAACCTGTTAGATTCCGATTCCTGGGCCCTGGTTCCGGAACGCTAGTTCTTGGACGCTATTTTCTACACAAAAGACGTGGCCCGCGACCGCGCCACGTTGCCGCTCAAATCAGCCACCCGCTGCTTCGCATATCGGCGGGCACCTGCGTCGGCCTCAAGCACCTTCGCGATAGATTCCAATCCCCCGCAGTTTGTTGCTGAAAGTGTATCTTCGATGATCCTGGGAATTTCATCAAAACGAATGCCGCCCTCAAGAAACGCAGCCACCGCTACCTCGTCGGCAGCATTGAGGGCCACGGTCTTTGCGCCTCCCGCCTCGGCCGCTTCATAGGCCAAACGCAGACAAGGAAATTTCTGCACATCGGGCGGGCTGAAGTCGAGATGACGCAGGTCCATGACCGGAAAACGCATATCCGATTGAATCCGCTCGGGATACGTGAGGGCGTACAAAATCGGCAGGCGCATGTCCGTCATTGAGAATTGAGCAAGTATGCTGCCATCCACAAACTCCACCATGGAATGGATTGTGGACTGCGGATGGACAATTACTTCCACTTTCCGCGGCGGCATGTGAAACAATCTGCACGCTTCGATCACTTCGAAGCCCTTATTCATCAACGTCGCCGAGTCAATGGTGATGCGTTTTCCCATGCGCCAGGTGGGATGGTTCAGCGCCTGCTCGACCGTAATCGCGGCAAACTCGGAGCGCGGTGTGTTCAAAAATGGTCCACCCGAGGCGGTCAGCCAGATGCGCTCGACTTCTTCCATTTTGCCGCCGCGCAGGCATTGATGCACTGCATTGTGCTCGCTGTCGATGGGCAGAAGCGGCTTGCCTTGTTTGCGGGCTTCAGCGGTGATCAGTTCGCCGGCAGCAACCAGACATTCCTTGTTGGCGAGACCAACCGTCTTTCCAGCCTTGACCGCCTCATAGGTCGCTTCCAGACCGGCCACGCCCACAATCGCGCTGACTACGAAGTCGACTTCGGGATGCGTGGCCACGCGCACCGTCCCGGCCGCGCCTTGGACTACCTCAATCTGGTTAAGATGCTGCTTCTTCAGGCGGGAATGCAGTATCTCGGCGTCGTTCTCCGCGGCCACGGAAACCAACCGGGGCCGCCAGCGGCAGGCCTGCTCGAAAGCCGCGTCCAGATTTGCACCTGCAGCCAGGGCCACGACCTGGAAGCGTTCCGGATAGGCTTCGGCCACGCTGAGCGTGCTGCGGCCGATGGACCCGGTTGATCCCAGGATGGCAATGCGTCTCATACGAGGCGAAACTCTTATTTTACGCGTTTCCTGCGCGTTCGTCGGGCGGGCGGCTGGGGAAGGCTACTGCAACACGCGCCAAGCTGCATAGTACCACAGCACCGGTGCGGCAAAGAGCAGGGCGTCGATCCGATCGAGCATGCCGCCGTGGCCGGGAAGGATCGTGCCGGAGTCCTTCACGCCGGCGCCGCGCTTGATCAGCGACTCCACCAGATCGCCCAGCTGGGCGGCCACGTTGAGCGCCGTCGTCAGGAAAATAGTCGGCCACATCGCTGGTGTGTCCAGGCCGTACATGCCGTCTGGGCGCGTGATCATACCCCAGCGCAGCAGCTCCGAACTGATCCGCGACGCATGATCAAACAGCAGGATTCCCACAACCAGACTCGCCGCCAGCGAGGCCACCGCGCCCTCCCAGGTTTTCTTCGGGCTGACCCGCGGCGCCATCAGGTGCCTTCCCAGCGAGCAGCCGACGAAGTAGGCAAAGATATCTCCCGCCCAAACCACCAGCAGAAGGTAGAGAAGGTAGATTGCCCCGGCGGCCTGTTGGCGAAGTTGCACCAGCATGCCCAGGGGCAAAGCGACGTAAACAAAAGCGAACGCCGAGGCTGCGGCCGCCGGATAGGCGCCGCTCAACTGCCCGCGGGGCATGGCAATCGTCAGAAACAGAAATGGCGCAATCGCGGCGGCGAAGCCCAGCGAGAGTACAAACTTGATGGTCCAAAGCTGGGGCGTGTCGCCGCCTGCGCTCACCGCCAGCAGCAGAAAAAACAACGCCACGAAAATGTAGGTGGGTACACGCAGCGGATGAACGCCGTAGGATTCGGTCAGCTTCAGGAATTCCTGCACCGTGAGCAGCGCCACTCCTGCGGCGACAAATGCCAGCGCCGGCACCGGCGCGCGCAGGATGAGCGCCAGTACAATCGGAATGAGGACCACCGCGGTCGCGATGCGCTTTAGCAAGAGAGGATAGTATGCGCTAGATGCTCGAGATTCGTATCAGGGTATGCCTTCAGGCATACCGCAATGCCGCACCATCAATCGCGCCTTCAGGCGCTGCGGTTCGAAAACCGATTTCTTACTCGCGATTCTTGGCGAACGCATCCGTGAGCGGAGCGTGCGCTTCGGCATGGTTCAACCCGCCGTAACGCCGCTCCCGCTTCTGATACTCGGCGATGCCCTCGAGCAGATGCACGCCGCGAAAATCCGGCCACAGGGTCGCGGTCACGTAGATCTCCGCATACGCCAACTGCCACAGGAGAAAGTTGCTCAGCCGCATTTCGCCGCTGGTGCGCACCACCAGGTCGGGATCGGGCAGGTGGCGCGTGTAGAGGTGCCGCCCGACGGTATCTTCGTCGATATGCAGGTGCTCGATGCCGCCATTCTGCGCCGCCGCCGTCAGCATGGAGCGGAAGGCATCCACCAGTTCGCTGCGCGCGCTGTAATTGAGCGCCAGCGTGAGCACCATGCCGCCATTGGCCGCCGTGCTCTGGCGTGCCCACTCCATGCGTTCCTGCACGTCCTCGGGCAGTTCGTGCTGCCGCCCAATGTATTCCAGGCGGATATTGTTCTTGTTCAGCGTGGGAACCTCCGCCTTCAGGTAGCGGCTCAGCAGGCGCATCAGGAAGTCGACTTCGCTCTTGGGACGCTTCTTCCAGTTTTCCTCGGAAAAAGCATAGAGCGTCAGCGCCGGAATATGAATGCGAGCCGCGGTCTCGACCGTCGAGCGCACGGCAGCGACACCGGCTCGGTGTCCGGCCACGCGCGGCATGTGCCGCCGCTTGGCCCAGCGCCCGTTGCCGTCCATGATAATGGCGACGTGTCTGGGGAGCCGCTGTGGATCGAGATGCCTGTAGATTTCGCCTTCCTTGCGATCCAGCCCGGCAGGAACTTTGTCGTGCAAAGTGAACGCCTCGGCATTGAGGCTAACACAGGGAGGAAGGGGAAGCAATGAGGCCCGTGTGGCGCGGGCGCCCCGCCCGCGAAACGCCGGCAAGGGCCAGACCGCCGATACCTATACAGAATCATGTGCGGATACAGCCGCCCTCGGCTGTCCAGGGTCCGCAGCGCCCTGGGTTCGCCACACATCCTCTGATCGCAGGTGCGCGACGACATCTTCCAGACCGAAGCCTTCGCGGGCAAGAGTGCCCGCGCCACACAACCTATTTTGCTTCCTCGGGCACGATCTTCAACTCCAGTTTCTCCGTATGCCGCAGCACGGTCAGCGAGCAGCTCACCCCAACCCTCACATCCGTCAGCACGCGATGCAAATCGTCTACACCCGCAACCGCGTGCCCTTCCAAAGCCACAATTACGTCTCCTTCGCGCAATCCTGCGTGCTTGGCGGGGCTGTTTTCCTCCACCGACAAAACCAGCGCGCCCGTTTCCTTCGCCAGATCGTAGAATCGCACCACGCGCCGGTGCACCGGTACCGTCTGCGCCGACACGCCAATGTAGCTCCGCCGGATGCGTCCATCGCGCAGCAGGCGGCTGGCCACGAACTTCGCCGTGTTGATGCCAATCGCAAAGCAGATACCCTGCGCGGGCAGGATGGTCGCCGTGTTCACGCCCACAACGCGCCCTGCGGAATCCACCAGCGGCCCTCCCGAATTGCCCGGGTTGAGGGAAGCGTCGGTCTGGATCACGTCATCGATCAGCCGCCCGGAATACGAGCGCAGTGACCGTCCCAGCGCGCTCACCACGCCCGCCGTTACAGTCGACTGAAATCCGTAGGGAGCGCCGATTGCGATCACCACCTGTCCCACGCGAAGCTGTTGCGAATCGCCCAAGGCAGCCGCGGCCAGGCTGGGCTCATCCACGCGCGGCTCGTCCACACGAATGACAGCCAGATCGCTCGCTGGGTCGTCGCCGATGGCGCTGGCCGGCATGCGCCGTCCGTCGGCCAGCGTGACCTCGATGCGCTTGGCATCGTGCACGACGTGGCTGTTGGTGAGAATCAATCCATCGGGCGTGAAAACAAATCCCGACCCTCCCCCTCGTCGTTCCCGAGGCTCCCCGGAGCGCGTGCGGCCGGCCGACTGATGCACTTCGATGTTCACCACCGACGGGCTGACTCGTTCCACAGCCCCCGTCACCGCTCGCGAGTAGGCGTCGAGCAGTGCCGCATCCGCAGCCGACGCGCCAGCACTTGCCGGTTCCGGCGACGTCTCCCCGCTCCAGCCGTTGATAGCAGCCGGCTGGCTCAATGGCACCGCCGAACCGGAAGACAGATTTCGATCAAGCTCCAGATTCATGCTGGATAGATGTCGGTCAATCTATTTCGGATTCACTGAGCCGTCAGAGGCTGCCATGTGAGATGCGAAGCGGTGTAAGAATGCAAGCCCACGACGCAAGTTGAGGAACCAAGCCCCCAACGGGGCCAAAGACAGACGGTCAGCAACAAAAAAAGCCGGGACCGCGCATGGTCCCGGCATAGTTGGCTGGTTGCCCGGATAAAACCTCTTAAGGTTTCAAAGCTTCAGATGTTTCAAGGTTGCAATGTAAATTCCGTTCGATGACCTTGAAGCCCTGAAACCTTGCCACCTTGAAACTTCAACTTTTAAGCGGTCCGTCTCGGCCGAATCGTCAAATCCCGCACCTGCGTCAGAATGCTCGACATCTGCATCCCATTCAGTTGCGACACGAATGGCAAAATCTCGGCGATAAACTGATCTTTCATCAGTTCGCTGACCTCGTCGTTGCGGCTCTTTTCTCCGCCACTGAGCAGTTCCGGCACGGTCACCTCCAGGGCGCGCGCCAGCCGTTCCAGGGACGACAGCGTAGGCGTGGCTTTTTCGTTTTCGATCTTGGAAACGTAGGTCCGCGGTACCGACATGCGCCCCGCCAGCTGCCGCTGGCTTAGCCCATTGCGCAGGCGCAGCGAGCGGATGGACGCGGCCAGGTTCAGATGTCCGCGGCCGTTACCCGGCATCGGCATCATCACCGGTGGCGCTACCACCATGGGTTCGGGTTCAGGCTCCTCGTCCAGGGACGCGTGGCAGCGGCGGCAATTGTTGTTGACGGTGCGGAATTGAACCAGCAGGCAGTGATCGCAACGGACGACTTCCCGTGAATCGACCGGGGCAAGAGTCGTGGCCATTCGGGTTGTGGGAGCGCCAGAGCCAGCAACTCCTTACAGCGCAAGCTGGAACCTGTAGTGGGGGAAGGGTCCCGCCTGCAGCGCCCAATCTGCGGTACCAGCCCTGTGGATGTCAAGGTTAAAATGGCTGCAAAAACAAAATTGTCTGTGAGAAAACCCAAACCGACCGGCGAAAAGCCCGGAGAAACAGGCAACAGCCATGATTGATCGCGACGAAGCGTGGTGTTTACTAACTGAGTTCACCCAGTCGGAAAGTTTGCGCAAGCATGCCCTCGCAGTGGAGGCCTGCATGCGCGCTTGTGCCCGCAAGTTTGGCGCGACATCTCCCGACGAGGAAAATCTGTGGGGCGTGGTCGGTCTCATCCACGACTTCGACTATGAACGCTGGCCCAGCCTCGAAGACCATCCTTACAAAGGCAACGCAATCATGACGGAGCGCGGCTGGCCAGAAGTCATCACCCGCGCCGTGATGTCGCACGCCGAATACAGCGGCGTTTCCCGCGACACCATCATGGAGAAAGCTCTCTTTGCCTGCGACGAGCTGGCGGGATTCATCACCGCCGTGGCGCTGATCAAGCCCAGCAAGTCTCTCGTCGAGGTCGATGCCAAGTCCGTGCGCAAGAGAATGAAGGACAAAGCGTTCGCCCGCAAGGTGAACCGGGAAGACATCGTCAACGGTGCAGCCGCTCTCGGCGTGGACCTGGACGAACACATTGAACTGTGCATCGCCGCGATGAAGGCAATCGCCGCCGAATTGGGTCTGGACGGCAGTGCCGCCAAGACGGCGTAAGCGTCAGGGCGCAATCTAGAAGCCATGCGGCGATGTCACGAACAGTTTCTGGAAGGGCACTGCTTCACAGATCGCTGGGAAAGAAAGATTCGTATCAGGGCGTCGCTTCACAGGACGGTGCAAAACTCACGAATGTATGCATCACCGTGGAAGAGCGGCGCTTCAGCGTAAAGGCCAAAAATACGTACCGGCTTTAGCCGCTGGGGTTACCCTCCAGTTACCGCATGTGCTTTCGGCAGCCTACTCGACCGCACCGCTCGGCTTCCTAATTGACACCTATCCCTTGGCAGGGGGGTATTCGTCCCGCGATGCTCCACACTCGTCCCCAGGGCGCTATCCAAAGGCACCCGCTTCCTGTCTAGTGTGTGCGGACCCACAATCGCTCCTGACTCGAACCATTCGATAAATTCGAAGGAGGTACTTCCCATGCCCCGCAGCAAAACCCTGCAATTTCAATTGGCCGCGAGTGTAACCCTCATCGCCGCGGTGTTGACTGCCTGTAACCAGTCGAGCAGCGCCAGGTCCGCCGCCGCGGCTGATGGGGGAAAGCTTCCCATTACCACCCGTTCCGAGCAGGCAAAGCAGGAGTTCCTGCAGGGCCGCGACCTTTCCGAAAGGCTGCTGGGGCAGGAATCGCTGCAGCACTTTGACAAGGCCATCTCGCTCGATCCCGAATTCGCCTCGGCGGAACTGGCTCGCGCCAACAATTCTCCCACTACCAAGGAATTCTTCGACCACTTGAAGAAAGCGCTGAGTCTTGCCGACCAAGCCTCGGATGGAGAGAAGTTGCTGATTCTCGCCACCGAAGCCGGGGCCAATGCGGACTCGGTAAAGATGAAGGACTATTCGGAGAAGTTGGTGGCCGCTTATCCCAACGATGAGCGCGCCCAGTTCAACCTGGCGAACTATTATTTCGGCCAGCAGGAACTCGACCAGGCGGTGGAGCACTACAAAAAAGCAACCGAAATCGCTCCCAGCTACTCGCCCGCTTATAACGTGCTGGGCTACGCTTACCGGCAACAGGGCGACTATTCCAGCGCCGAGCAGGCATTCAGGAAATACATCGACCTGATTCCCAACGATCCCAACCCGTACGATTCCTACGCGGAATTGCTGCTGAAAATGGGACGGTTCGAAGATTCGCAGGCGCAATATCGCAAAGCACTCTCCATCGATCCCCATTTTGTGCCGTCGCACTTCGGGCTGTCCGCGGCGCTGCTGTATGCGGGCAAGGTCGCGGATGCGCAAGCCGAGCTGCAGAAAATGGCGGACCAGGCGCGCAACGATGGCGAACTTCGTACCGCTTACTTCGGGATGGCCGTCGTCGCCTCGGACAGCGGCAATTTCGACAAGGCTTTGCAGGTGATGGACAAGGAATACGCCGTCGCTGAAAAGATAAACGACGTGGTCTCGATGGCCGCCGATCTTCAGGCCAAAGGCAGAATCCTCGCCGAAATTCCGCGCTACGATGAAGCTCAGCGCCAGTTCGACCGCTCCTTCCAGCTAATCGCCTCCTCCAACCAGTCACAGGAGATCAAAGCCAACGCCAAGCTCCTGCACCACTTCAACCTGGCCCAGATTGCCATCGGGAAGAAGGACTATGCGGCCGCAAAAACGCACTACGAAGAATTCCGCCAGGGGGCGCAGGCCACCAAGAATTCGGCGCAGATCAAACAATCCCACGAACTGGCGGGCCGGATCGCGTTCGGCGAAAAGGATTACGACAAAGCGATCGCGGAACTCGAGCAGGCCAACCTGCAGGACCCGCACAATCTTTATCGCTTGAGCCAGGCCTATCAAGCCAAGGGCGACGGCGCCAAGGCCCAGAACTACCTGATCAAGGCCGCCGACTTCAACTCGCTGCCGCAGCTGAACTACGCCTTCATCCGCGTGAAGGCCCACAAACTGATGGCAGAAAAGAAAGCGTGAGATTTTATGTGGGGACAGCCGCCCCTTCGACTTCGCTCAGGGCAGGCTCTCGGCTGTCCACCGGGCTAAGCCCGGTCGGGCCTCTGCGAACGGCAGCTTCGAACCTACCGCAGCGCCTCCGCTACCTTCCCACTGGCAATCAGTTCCGCAATACGTGCGAAGTCCTTGTACATCACGCGGTCTTTCTCCATCGTCGGGCACACGGATCGAATCGCCGTATGCGCTGCCTGCCCGCGCTTCGAGCTCTTCAGCGGAGCAAGAAAGTCGAGGGCCTGCGCCGCCGCCATGGCCTCGATCGCCAGCACGTGGCGCGTGTTCTCCACGATACCTTTCAACTTGATCGCCGCCGTCATGCCCATGGAGACGTAATCTTCTTTGTTGCCTGAGGTCGTGATCGAATCCACAGATGCGGGGTGCGCCAGCACTTTGTTCTCACTCACCAGAGCCGCCGCCGTCACCTGCGGCATCATGAAGCCGGAGTTCAAGCCGGCGCCGGGCGCGAGAAACGGAGGCAGTCCTTCGCTGAGCGCGGGATTCACTAGTCGCTCGATGCGCCGCTCACTGATCCCGGCCAGTGCGCTCAACGCGATGCCCAGAAAATCCAGTGCGAAAGCCACCGGCTCGCCGTGAAAATTTCCGCCGGAAATAATTTCGCCTTCCACCTTCTTCGGGTCGCTTATAAACACCAGCGGATTGTCGACCGCGGAATTGGCCTCGGTTTCAAATACTTCGCGGCAGTAGGCCAGCGTGTCGCGGACGGCGCCGTGCACTTGCGGGATGCAGCGCAGCGAGTAAGCATCCTGCACCCGTCCGCAGGCACGATGCGACTCGCGAATCTGGCTGCCTTCCAGCATGTGCCGCAGGTTGGCCGCGGTCTTCATCTGTCCGCTGTGCGGCCGTGCCTTGTGAATGCGCTCGTCGAATGCAGTATCGGTGCCTTTCAGCGCGTCGCAGGAGAGCCCGCCGATTACGTCCGCGGAATCCACAAGGGTTTCCGCGGCGAGCAGCGCCAGTGTGCCCACGGCCAGCATGGCCTGCGTGCCGTTGATCAGCGAAACGGCTTCCTTCGCTTCCAGCACCAGTGGCTTGATCTGCGCTCGCTTCAGCGCCTCGGCACTCGGAACCCGCGCGCCTTTCTCGTCCAAGCACTCACCCTCGCCAATCAACGCGAGCGCCAGATGCGCCAGCGGAGCCAGATCGCCGCTGGCCCCCACGCTACCCTGCGAGGGCACGAATGGGGTAACCCCGCGGTTGAGCATCTCGCAAATCGTGTCGATCACCACGGGGCGAATGCCTGAGTGGCCCTTGGAAAGCGAGTTCGCGCGCAACAGCATCATGGCGCGCGTCTCTACGACGGCCAGGGCTTCGCCCACCCCGACAGCATGCGACCGCACCAGGTTGACCTGCAGTTCGCGAATCTGATCGCCGGCGATGCGCACGTCGCTGAGCTTGCCCACGCCGGTGGTGATGGCATAGGCGAGCTGGTCGCCAGCGACTAGCGCGTCCACTACGGCACGGGCACGTTCCACTGCCTCGCGCGCATCCGCCGAAAGCAGCACCGGACGCCGCTCAGCCGCAACTTCGCGCACCGCCTCCAGAGTGAGATCGTTTCCGTTGATATGAAGTGCGTTCAAAAGAGGTCCCAGTTCCTACTTGCGAGGCTTCAGTTTCCCAAGAGCCGCCCGGAAGGCCTTGAGGTACTTCTCCGGCAGTTCGGCAATTTTCATGTTCGCATCGGTGACAATGTGCGTCGTCTCGCCTTCCGCGATCAAGGACCCGTCTTCCGCCCGGAGCAATTCGTAGCCGAAATGAACCACTGATTCGCGCACATTGCGCAGACGCGTGCGCACCACCACTTCCTCATCGTAGCGCACCGGCGCGCGATAGCGGCACTTGGCTTCGGCGACGGCGATGTAGCGTCCGTCCATGCGCTCCATGTCGCGATAGGAGAATCCCAGTTGGCGTAGCAACTCCACGCGTCCGACTTCAAACCAGACGAAGTGATTCGAGTGATACACCACGCCCATTTGGTCGGTCTCCGCATAGCGAACTCGCAAGCGGGTTTCATTGACCGCTGAATTCACGCTGGCTCCTTACAGTCTGGCGCGCCACGGGCTCTCCCCGCCGTCTTGGCGAAGTTGCGAATCCTTTCCGCTCGCGTCATTCGCCTTTCCACACCGGTTTGCGCTTTTCCAGAAACGACGAGATGCCTTCGCGGAAATCCGCCGTGGCGCGGATAGCAGCGTTTGCGTGTAGCGCCGCTTCAATCTGAGAGTCCAGCTCCGTCCGGGCGTGATCGGTCAGCAGTTGCTTTGTGGCACGCAAAGAAGCTGGACTGTTCTCCATCAACAGCGCGGCCAACTCCCGGGCACGAGGCATCAGCTTGTCCGGCCCGACGATTTCGCTGACTAATCCCATGCGAACTGCTTCTTCCGCTCCGAAGATTCTCGCAGTCAGCAGCAGATCGCGCGCCTGCTTCTCGCCCACCTGCCGCAGCAGGAATGTCGAAACGATAGCAGGCACAAACCCGATCCGCACTTCGGTGTAGCCGAACTTGGCTTCGGGCACGGCGAGCGTAAAGTCGCACATCAGGGCGAGTCCGGTGCCGCCGGCGATGGCCGCGCCGTTCACCGCAGCGATGGTGACTTTTGGGAATTCGTAGAGCGAGCGGAACAGCCGGACCATGGTGCGCGAGTCTTGCAGGTTCTGCTCCGGCGTGCGGCCAAGCAGAGTCTTCAGATTTTCCAGGTCCATGCCCGAACAAAAAGCCTTGCCGGCGCCGGTGAGGATGATGACGAGCGCGTCAGACTTCGCCACCTCATCAAGCCCGCGGAGCAGATCGTCGATCAGTTCGAAGCTAATGGCATTCCGCTTGTCGGGACGGTTCAGTGTGATGGTGGCCACGCCCGAGTCGTATACGAGTTGGATCGTTTTGTAATCCATAGTCAGGAGGCGACCATGACTTTCTGGAGACTTCGTTTTATACCCCGCGCGAGATCCCTCGCCCCGCTGGGGAAAACGCGGGGCTTCGGGATGACGCCAGTCTCGAAACGTAGCGCTCAGTCTGCGGCGTGCGAACTCGAAAACTTCGCGGCAATTCCCCCTGTTGCCTTCAGCAGCGTGTCCAACGCCTTCAGCGCCGGCAACTGTGCGTCCCTCTGCTTCAAGGCGGACAGCACGGTTTCCGTGGGGATGTTACCCACCAGCGCATCTTGCGCAAACGGGCAACCGCCCAGCCCGCCCAGGGCCGAATCGAAGCGGCGGCAGCCCGCATCGTAGGCGGCCAGAATCTTTTCCGCGGCTTGGTCCGGCCGGCTGTGCAAGTGTGCGCCGATCTCCAGGTAGCCGTACTTTTCGTTTACCGCGCCCAGCAGATCGCTGATCTGCTGCGGCGTAGCCACACCGACCGTGTCGGCAAGAGAAATCATGTGCAGGTTTTCAACTTCCAGCAGCACGATGGCTTCCGTCACTTCGTCCGCGCTCCACACATCGCCATAGGGATTGCCGAAAGCCATCGAGATGTAGACCACCACATCGAGCCCTGCATCATCCGCCTTCTTTTGGATCTTCTCCAATTCGTCGAGCGCCTCTTCGGCTGACTGATTCTGATTCTTGCGCAGGAATGTTTCAGAGATCGAATAAGGAAATCCGAGCGTATGCACCGCGTGCGTGTCAATGGCCCGCTGCGCGCCTTTCTCGTTGACCACGATCCCGATGATCTCCACGTCATCCGGCGGATCGAGCTCTTTCAACACCTCTTCCGAATCCGCCATCTGCGGCACCGCCTTGGGCGAGACGAACGACGCCGCATCAATATGCTTGAATCCCGCGTTGATCAGGGCTTTCAAGTAGTCCGTTTTCAGATCGGCAGGGATCTGCCCCGGCAGCCCCTGCCAGGCATCGCGCGGACACTCGATAAGCTTAACGGTCTCAGACATTCATTCACCACGGAGACACGGAGGCACCGAGAAGACCAAAATCTCAAAGAACCTTTCTGACAACTCCACCTCTGGTTAGGACTGAGACATTGAAATTAAGGAGTAGTCCCACCCGCTTGCCGGTGAGTTTCAAGTATGTCAGGAGTTGAGCTTCGTGGACCGGCAGGACGCGTTCTACGCACTTCAACTCAAGTACCACCGAGTCCTCAATGATCAGGTCTAGGCGATACCCGCAATCTAGGCTGACTGCCTTATACCTGACCGGCAGGGGCACTTGCCTTTGAAAAGCGATCTCACGAACGTGCAACCCATGGCAGAGGCATTCTTCGTATGCGGACTCAAGCAGGCCAGGACCCAACGCTCGGTGAACTTCGATCGCAGCCCCGATGACACGTTCGGTGAGCTGTTCATGAAGAAGTTTGCTCCGTGACTCCGTGTCTCCGTGGTGAATCATGTTTGCAGCACTCCCACCTTGAACTCGGCCACCTCCGGGTTCAGGGACGCGGCTTCCAGCGCCTGGGCAATAGCATTCCGCGTCTCGCTGGGATCGATAATCTTGTCGATCCACAGGCGCGCGGCTCCGTAGCGTGGATCGCTCTGCTCGTCGTAGGTGCGCTTCACCGATTCATACAATTCTTTCTTTTCTTCTTCGCTCAGCTTCTTGCCGCCGCGTTCAAGTTGCTTCACCTTGATTTCGACCAAGGTCCCGGCCGCCGAATCGCCGCTCATCACGGCATAGCGCGCCGTAGGCCAGGCGAAAACAAAGCGCGGATCGTAAGCCTTACCGCACATGGCATAATGCCCGGCGCCAAACGATCCGCCTACGATCACGGTAATCTTCGGCACCACCGAGTTCGAGACCGCGTTGACCATCTTCGCGCCTGCCTTGATGATGCCACTCCACTCCGCGTCGCGCCCCACCATGAATCCGTTCACGTCGTGGAAGAAGACGAGCGGGATCAGATTCTGGTTGCAATCCATGATGAAGCGCGCGGCCTTCTCGGCTGACTCGGTATAGATCACGCCGCCGAACTCGATGCGCTTGTGGCCCTCGTGGTCGATCTGGTGCGCGTGCAGTTTCTGATTGGCGACGATGCCCACGGCGAAGCCGCCAATGCGTCCGTAGCCGCAGACCAGCGTCTTGCCATACTCCGGCTTGTATTCGTCGAAGCGGCTGTCATCGAGCACTCGCGCCAGAATCTCTTTGGTGTCATACGGTCGCGCGGGCGAAGAATCGTAGATGCCGTAAATCTCTTCAGCGGCAAGCAGAGGTTCAACCGGCTTCTTGCGGTCCCAGGGAGACTGGCGCCGATATCCCCACTTTTCGACCATCGAGCGGATGCGCGCGAGGCACGCTTCATCGTTCGGCTCGCGAAAATCCACGGTACCGCTGATCCCGGAGTGCATGGCGGCTCCGCCCAATTCTTCGGCGGAAACTTTTTGTCCAATCGCGGCCTGCACCAGCGCTGGACCAGCCAGAAACAGGCCGCTGCCGTCGGTCATCAGCACGTGATCGCACATCACTGGGAGATATCCGCCACCCGCCACGCACATGCCCATGATGGCGGCAATCTGGGGAATGCCCACGGCCGACATCACCGCGTTGTTGCGGAAGACCCGGCCAAAATCGTCCGTGTCGGGAAAGACGTCTTCCTGCAGCGGCAGAAACACGCCTGCCGAATCGACGAGATAGATGGTCGGGATCCGGTTCTCGATAGCGATATTCTGGGCGCGGATGACTTTCTTCGACGTCATGGGAAAAAATGCGCCGGCTTTCACCGTGGCGTCGTTGGCAATGATCATCGCCAGGCGCGTGTGGATGCGGGCCAGACCTGTGATCACGCCCGCTGAGGGCGCTCCGCCCCACTCTTCATACATGCCATACGCCGCATAGATACCCAGCTCGAAAAACGAACCCGGATCGGCCAGCAGCGCGATGCGTTCGCGTGCGGTGAGCCGCTTCTTGGCGTGCTGGCTCTCGATCGCCTTTGCGCCGCCGCCTTCCCGGATTTTTTCTTCCTCGTTGTGCACCTGAGACATTACATCCGCCAGAAAGCGCATGTTGGCTTCGAAGCGCGCGGAAGTGGGGTCGATCTTCGTCGTCAGGACGTTCGAGGGTGCAGACGAGCTTGACACGGGGGATTCGGATCGCTCGGCCATGGGCAAAGAGAATAGAGAGCGGACTGTTTACGGTATACCAGCCTAGCGGAGCCGCGCAAACGCAAAGGAGTGCTTTCACCACAGAGCGCAGAGACATGGAGAAAACGAGCGACTGCGTCCCTGAGACGGCGCTTCCCCTACTGCAGACCTATGCGGTGCTGTAGTTCCTGAAAGCGAGGGTCGCTGCGCAGGCCGGACCAGGCGGGATCCACCTTGAGGTAGATGAGCGCAAGGTCGGCCCGGCGATAGCAGTCTTCCAGCGCGCTGAGGGCGGAAGTCTCGCGGCCCAGGGCCACGTCCGCCTCGGCCTGGGTGCAGAGACTCTGCGCAAAGCCAGTTTCCCGGGCAAGCGTGCCGGCTCTCGACGCTTGGGCGATGTCCTGCATCACGGCAGCGAACCCGCCTCGGGAATATAGCTGCCGCAAGATTCGGGCCGTGCCGGTCTGTCCCGCCAGATTCTGATCCGCGACAATTTCCTTGAGCCAGAGATCGTATTCCCCGGTCTGACGGTAATACTTCGAGAGGTAGAAATGGACCGGGAGAAAGCTCGGGTTCGCAGCGACCACCTGTTGATATTTCTGCAATGCCAGATCGTAGCGACCCGCCAGATAGTAGGCGAAGCCGGTGTCAGCCCCGATGATCAGGCAAAGCGGGTCCAGTTCTGCGGCGCGCTTGAGCTGTGCAATTGCTTCCTCATGGCGGCCTTCGGGACCGAGCAGGAGATTCCCATACCAATGATGGGCCTGAGCGGAATTAGGATCCAGCTCGATCGCCCGGTGAAACTCCTGCTCGGCGCCGGACCAGTCCCAGTCATGCAGAATCTTGACCGCTGCCAGCGAGGTGTGAGCCTCTGCCAGCGAGTCGTCAAGCCGCAAAGCTTTTTCGGCGGCTTCCTTGGCCGCTGCTACGGCGGCCGGCCCCTCGCCATACAACGCCATCAGCGTGTAGGAATCGGCCAGTCCCGCGTAGGCGAGCGCGAAGCCGGGATCTTTTTCAATCGCCTGACGATAGTATCCAATCGCCTGCTGGAATCCCTGCGTGTTTCTCTGGTTCCAGGAATAGCGTCCGCGCAGGTACAGGTCGAAGGCTTGGGGATTGACGGCGCGAGCGTTGCGCAGGTGGCCACTTTCTTCGGCGGTCAGGTTCAGCTTGACTTCGTCGGTGATTGCTTCGGCGACGCGCGCCTGCAGCGCAAGAATGTCCTTCAGGTCGCCATCATAGGTTTCCGCCCAGATGTGATGATCTGTGGCAGTTCGGATCATCTGCGCCGTAATTCTCACCTGATCGCCAGAGCGGAGCACAGAGCCTTCGATCACGGCGTCGACTCCCAGCTCGCGCCCGATTTGCGGGAGCGGCGTGCGCGTCCCCTTGTACTGCATGATGGAAGTCTTGGAGACAACCTTGAGCTGGTGAATCTGTGCCAAATCCGTGATGAGTTCGTCAGTCATTCCATCGGCGAAATACTCCTGGGCGGGATCGTTCGAAAGATTCTGCAGCGGGAGCACGGCCACCGAGCGGATGGGGGCCGATTCGGCGCGGCTCGACATGCGATCTTTCCAGAAGTTGCCTTGCAGCAGGACCAGCAGCGTGACCAGCGCCAACCCGCCACCCACCGCTAGAATCCAGCCTTTTCGGGCCGCCGAGTTTGCGGATGGAGATGCCGGACCGGAGTGAGCGTCGGGCGTCCGGGGCGATTCCCGCGAAGCAGTTGGTTCAGTGACGGCATCTTGTCCCGGGGGCACATCAGTACGTCCGTTGCTGCCGTTTTTCGGGTTGGGCGCCAGAGTGATCTGCGGCAAGTCCGAACCTTGTGCGCCTTCCTGACGGATTTCGCGCTCGCGGACCCGCCCCAGAAACCGGTAGCCGCGCTTGGGCACGGTTTCGATGTAGCGCGCGCCGTTCTCGCCATCGTGCAACGCCTTGCGCAGCAGGTAGATCACCTGGCTGAGGTTGTTCTCCTCAACCACAGCGTCGCGCCACACCATACGCATAATGGCGTCTTTCTCCAAGAGCCGTCCGCTGTTTTCCACAAGAACGAGCAGAGTGTCAAAAGCGCGGGGCGGTAGCTCTAGACGATCGTCACCGTGGCGCAGAATGCGCTCGCTGGGATCCAGGACGTAGGGGCCGAACTCATACAACTGCCTGACTGGATTAACCATTCGTGAACCTGAGAAAACCTTCACAAAAAAATGAATTCCGCTAATGACTTTCAGATACTGCCGGCGGCAAAGTGCTGGATGTAAAACAGGTACTCAGTGCGCCCTGGAAGTCGCTTCGTGGCAAAAGTTTAGCTGCGCCATTTTATCGACGGTAGGGCACAAACGTGGTGGCGTACTACACCACCGGGGGACTTGCGCGTTGGTGGGTGTTCAGCGGTCCAAGGGTTCAAGGGTAAGAAAGCCACCTTGGGCGGAGCTTGGGTGCTGGCAACTGCGGACGTTGTGTGTTGTTTCGCAAGACCGCAGCATGTGAGTTTTTGCCGCTCCATTTTACGGTCGCTTGCTGCGGCCGGAGACGGCAAGCGGGGTCACAGGGAGGAGATTCGCTGGTTAAGGGCGGGGGCTTTGGTTGTTCCGGAGAAGCGGGCAAACTGCTTCGCAATGGCCAAAATTCCAGCTCAGGGAGGCCGGCGTCCCCTCCCCAGTGCCGCCGCACTTTTCCCCGCTCCAGGGCTATGCTGACCTGCTCGTAGAATTTTCGCGCGCGGCCACGATCTCGCGGACCGCCTCCTTCACCGGGTCCTCCGCGACCGCCTGAACCAGTCCAATGCGCAAGGCTTCCTGGGCGGCAATCTTCTCGGCGGCGACAAACATTTGCAGCGCTCGGTTCTTGCCGACAAGCCGTGGCAGGCGCTGCGTCCCACCCCAGCCCGTGATCAATCCCAACGCCGCTCCTCGATGACCAAATACCGCATTGGGCGCGGCGATCCGCCGGTGGCAGGCCAGCGCCAGATCCAGCCCGCCGCCCATGCAGTATCCGCTGATCGCCGAAAATACCGGGGCGGGGAACGATTCGATCGCGCCCATCAACTCCTGCCCCATCTGCGCGAACCGGTAGGCTGACGGTCCATCGAGAGCCGCGATCTCGCCCAGATCCGCGCCCGCGGAAAAGAACTTCTCATTTCCACAAATCACCAGCGGGTAGGCCTGGGAAGTCAGGTTTTGCACCATCTCGGTCAGCGCCAGCACACACTCGCGCGTAAGGCGGTTGGTGCCATTGCCGGACTGCAACCGCAGGCGAAAAATCTCGCCTTCCAGTTGCACCGAGAAAAATGGTGAGGCGATCAAAGATCTGTTTTGTAACCGGGCCTCGAACGGGCCATGGACTGGGTCAAAATCTCTTCTTTTCTCCGGTTCCATTCATCGCCGAGGCGTGATCGGTACTTCAGTAACGCGATCCTCTCAGGCTGCTTTGCCGAAGTCAACACTGTGAGCCTTTTCGGTTGTCTGCCTCGGGCGGCGACGGTGGGTTCTGCCCTAGGGGTTCGGCGCTAAGAGGGGAAGGAATGAGCAAAGTGCGCGTTCCGGTATTAATCATTGCGTTCCTGTGCGCTGGCGAGCTTCAATCATGAAGGCAAAATCGACCAGCGCTAAGTCGACGGCAGCCCTGCTTGCCTTGGGCATCGGTCTGGCGGCGTTTTCGCTTGCGACCTCTGCGCAGAATGGAGATGTCGCGGTGGTGGTAAATCCCAACAATCCCGTAACGGGGGTTAGCCTGGTCGACTTGCGCAAGATCTTCGCCGGAGAGAAACATTCCTGGCCCGGTGGCCTACCGATCAGGCTGGTGGTGCGCACACCGGGCTGTCACGAGAGGCTGGCGTTACTGCGACTGCTGGGTATGTCAGAAGGCGAATATAAGCAATACCGGACGGGACAGCTGCTTCGGGCGGAAGCGCCCAGCGAGCCCGTAGAGGTCTTCTCCAACGGCTTTCAGAAGGAGGCCATCAAAGCACTGCCAGGGGCCATCGCGTTGATGGACTCGCAAGATGCAAAAGCAGGAGTGAAAGTGATCAAACTGGATGGCCACTTGCCAGGCGAAGCCGGATATCCCCTGCACTGAAACTCACGGCGGGTTGCGATCTTTCTCCAGCCATTCCGCCAGCCGGCATCCGTCTTCCTCTAGCAGAAACGTTCCCACGCCGAAGCATTCCCCAAAGATGCGGTGTGACTCAGCATCACGGGCCGCGCGGGGAATCCACTGTCGCCCAACCTGATACTGCGCAGCGGTGAACCACTTCTGCGGCAGCACTTCCACCAGTCCCGCCTGCAGATAGAAGACAAACAACGCGAACGCGGGATCATCTGCAGCTTTTGCCGGATAGCTGGTGGGCACGATCAACTCGTCGACGGCAGCCATTGCCTGAGGCACGCCGATCTTGTGCAGTCCTGCGGCCAATCCCAGGGGAACCTCGAACTCAGCCACGGGTACGGAAGCTGCGTAAATGCGGTCGGAGGACTGCTTGAACCATCCGGCAATCTCGCCGAACTCAAACGCCTTGAGCTGATCGGGATCAAAGCAGGTCAAACGGATGCTGCGTCCTTCCGGGCACCAGATTCCGACGTAGTGCGGAGGCACGAGAAAGGGCCGGCAGTAGGTGTTCAGTGCCAGCCGTGGTTTGTCGGGTTCCTGCTCCGGCGCCAGCGAGACGAGGTAGGCAATCGGTCCCTGTTCGCCGTGGTGCGTCCATACCAAGCGCTGCCCGGCGGCAGATTGCACCGCGGGAAAGGTTTGCCAATACCAGGGTGCTGGACCGACGGTTCGTTTCAGTTGTTGCCGGATGTGGGTGAGATTAGGCGTCGGCATTCAAAGAATAGCGCAATTTTGTAATTTGCTAATTTGAAAGCCTTGGGCGATCAAATTACAAAATTACCCAATTACCCAATTACCCAATTGCTAAATTACCCCGTCGACACTCCCAGCCCCTTCACATTTTCGCGGATGAACTTCACGATGTCGTCCATCGCCGTGCCGGGTTGAAAGATTGCCGCAACGCCAATTTTCTTCAATCCGGCCATGTCCTGGTCGGGGATGATGCCACCCACCAGCACAATGACGTCGTCCATTTTGTTTTGCTTGAGCAGATTCATGACGCAGGGCACGATGGCATTGTGCGCACCGGAAAGAATCGACAGGCCGATGACCTGCACGTCTTCCTGCAGGGCTGCGCTGACGATCATCTCCGGGGTCTGGCGCAGGCCGGTATAGATGACTTCCATTCCGGCATCGCGCAAGGCGCGGGCAATCACTTTGGCGCCACGGTCGTGCCCATCGAGGCCAGGCTTCGCCACCAGTACGCGGATTTTGGGATCAACCATCGGCTTTATTTAACCACAGAGGGCGGGTTGACGTCAGACCCCGGACCTCAGCCCTCGGACCTGGAACCTCAGTTGTCGGCCGTCAGTGGCCCTGCGGCGCATTGCCGAAGGTCCGAGGTCTGAGGCCGGCTCTTACATCGTTTTCACATCCAGACTCTTCCACAAATACCAGCATGCCACGCTGCGGTACGGCTCCCACCTCTTGGCGATCTTTTCCATCTGCTCCGGACTGGGGAGCTTGATCTTCCGCTTGCGGCCTTTCTTTGCGGCTGCTGATTTCTTTCCCGGCTTCGCCCGCTGCGCGTCGAGATAGTACTTGTACATCGCCATGCGCACCCCGAAATCGCCTGTAGGCAGCACGTTCTCGCGTTTCAGCGTGAACATCAGAAACATCTGTGCTGTCCACTCTCCTATTCCTTTCACCTGCGTGAGGTGCGCGATGACTTCCTCGTCGGACTGTTCCGGCAGCCGCGCGAAATCCAGCAACCCCTCCGCAGTCTTCGCCGCCAGATCCTTCAAGTACGCGGATTTCTGTTTCGAAAGTCCCACGCTGCGCAGTTGCTCGTCGCTCAGCTTGAGGATGCCCTCGGGCGTCAGCGGTTCGCCCGCCAGCGCGGCGAAACGCTTGAAGATGGTCACCGCGGCCTTGCCGTTCAATTGCTGGTAAACGATTGCCTCGGCGAGGCTGTGAAACTGGGGCGAGCCAAATTCCATGCGGCACGGTCCAATGCGCTCGATGATCGCCCGCAGCACGGGGTCGGACTTCTTGAGATGGTTGATCGCCTTTCGCATGGCCTATATTCGTATCACAAAAGTGCAACGAAGGCGAACAAAAAACGAAATAAGGGGCTGTGGACCTCAGACCTTCGACCTCGGACGTCGGCCAGTCCGATCTTGTTGAGGTCCGAGGTCTGACGCCTAAGGTCCGACGCAATTCTCAATGAGTGCTATCGCCTGATTACAACAGTTACGTCCGGGTAGCTCTATCATTCGGTCATATCGCCGGGTTGCCGAAATCGTGGCAGCAAGAATAATGTGGGGATAATGATCTCGATTCGGGCTGCAACGGAGCACGACGCGGTCGCAATCTCGCACGTGCACGTGCAAAGCTGGCGAACGACCTACGCTGGCATCGTCCCCGAGGAATACCTCGCCACTTTGAACGAGGCAGAGCGCGTGCTCCTGTGGCGAGAATGGCTCACCCGTGACATACAAGTCTATGTCGCCGATCTGGACGGAGAGATTGTGGGTTTCATCAGCGGAGGAGCGATTCGTGAGCCAGTTCAGACATACGATGCTGAGTTGTATGCAATCTACCTGTTAGAGCAGGCCCAACGACAAGGAATTGGAACAGCTCTTCTCAAAGAGCTTGCAGAATCGCTGCTGAGCAAAGGTCTCACAAGCATGATCGTTTGGGTACTGGAAACAAATCCTTGTAGAAACTTCTATGTGAAATCGAGTGCGCAGATCGTTACGACCAAAGACCTCCAAATCGGGGGTGTGATGCTGTTGGAAGTATCCTACGGGTGGCCCGACCTACAAGCGCTCACATCGCCCAAATAATGCTATTTCCGGTCCTCGCCGACCGGGAATTTGCGTTGTTTGCGATAAATCGCCATATCACTCTTTGACGGGCGTTGAGCCCGACAACACTCAATGAGCAACCTAGCGCAGCGCCGCGACCACCACTCGCAACAACCCTCCCCCAGCACCACCCACGCCGGATTCACTTTTCACTTCCAGAGAGAGGCAAGCCCAGCGAACGCGATTACCCACGCCGGCCAGTCCCGCAGAGCGTCGAGGGCCACCCCGACTGTCACGCCCGTCATCAGGCATCTAGTGCTCCGCTCGCCGAAAATTCTCGATCAGATGATCCGAAGTCCGCAGGGCAAAAGCCAGAATGCTGAGGGTGGTTGTCTTGTCGGTGCAGCTCAGAAAGACGCTGGCGTCACACACGTACAGATTGGGCACGTCATGCGTCTGCCCGAAACGGTTGGTCACGAAGTGTTTCGGATCGTTTCCCATGCGGCACGTGCCGGTTTCGTGCAGGCTCCAGCCGGGACTTTCCGGCGTCTGGGCCGCCTCCTCAAACTCGCCTCCCGCCGCCCGCAGCACCTCGGCGCATGCCTGCTTCGAGTGCTCCCACATCTTCAGCACATTCTCATCCCATTGGAAATGCATCCGCGCCACGGGAATTCCATAGGGATCCTTGACCACAGGGTCGAGATCCACATAGTTCGTGTCGGAGCGCAGCGAAGGCGCCTGGACGGTGAACGTCACCGGCGTCGGATACCGTCGCTTGATCTCGCGCTTAAACGACGAGCCAAAGCCTTCCAGATCGCCGGCGAACGACGGAAATTCCTCGCAGCCGCCGTCGGGATAGACCGAGTATCCGCGAATGAACTTTTCCTCGTGCGGGTCTTTCAGGTTCTGCCAGCGCGGCATCCAGGCGATGGTGCTGTCGGCAACGTGATCGGGAAAACTGGGCTGTCCCAGAAGTTGCGGCAAGTATCCTCGCGCGGACTCGCCATAGAGGTGATCGCACAAGTTGCGGCCTAATTGTCCGCTGGAGTTGGCGATACCCGCAGGCCACTGCCGCGACTTCGAATTCAGCATGATGCGCGCCGACTCGACGCAAGACGCCGCCACAACCACGGCGCGGCCGTAGACCTCCTCTTCCTGCTTCGTGTTGCGGTCGATGTAGGCGACGCCGGCCGCGTGCCCGTCGGCATCGACCAGAATATTTTTTGCCAGCGCGTTGGTCCGCAGCTCCAGATTCCTGGTCGCCTCCGCTTTGGGCAGCAGAAAATATGGCGTCGAAAAAAATGCCCCCACGTCGCATCCATCCGTGCACTCGCCGCAGAAGTGGCATGCCGGATGGCCCTCGTAAGCCTCGGTGAGTTGCGCACAGCGATCCGGCAGGTACGGCACCCCGACTTTCCTTGCTCCTGCCTCCAGAATGCGATCCATGCAGCGGAAGTGAAATGGCGGCAGATACACGCCATCCGGATTACTGGGCCGGTTCTGCACTGTGCTGGCCACGCCAATCATCTTCTCCACTCGCGCGTAGTACGGCGCGATCTCGTCGTAGGACAGGGGCCAGTCCACGTCGTAGCCGTCGAGCGACGCAGCGCGAAAGTCAATCTCGCCGAAACGCGCGGAGCTGCGTCCCCAGAAATTCGTCTTTCCACCTACCGCGAAGCAGCGCGGCCATATCCACTTGGTCCCCGAAGCGACCGTGAACGGGATTTCGTGCTCCCACGTCCCATCTGTGTACTCGTTGTCCAGATAGCCGTAGGATTCGCTTCGTTTCTTGGGATCTCCCTGGCCGCGGAATTTCATCTCCCAGGGCATGCGGTGGTAGCGAAAATCTTTTTCCGGAACGAGCTTACGCCCAGCATTCAGCGCGCACACTTTCAATCCCGCCTCGCACAGCGTCTTGATCGCCATGCCCCCGCCGGCGCCGGTCCCAATCACGATCACGTCATAAGTCTGCTTGGGCATGCGTCTTCAGGAGTTCGGTTGTGCAAGATGCAAATGTTCGGGGTCGTCTTTGTGCGGACACTCTGGCGAATCCGCGTAAAACTTGAGCGCTGGATTGTCCAGCTCTTTGAATCCGATTTCGCTGGTGTAAAAGCCGGTCACGGTGTACTCGCGGACCAAACTGAAAAATCTGCGCCCGTCTTCTTCGCCGGCGCGTGCCTTTTTCTTGTAGGCCAGCGGTTCGAGCAGAGCAGATTGCTGTTCCGGCGTGAGTTCTACGAATCGTTTCCCCAGCCTCCGCTCGCTATGCGCGTTCAGCCAGGTAAGGCCTGTGCGAAAGTCGTATTGAATGCTCGGGTCGCTGAAGACGATGAAGTCAATGAACTCGGCCACGCCGGCTTCCCGCGCCCCGGGAGTAGCGTCGCTCGGAATAATCAACTCAGCCAGCCGCTCCACCAGCGCGTATTCCGAGGCGGAGAAAAACTGCGGTTGATAGCTCATGGGCTTGATCTGCTGCGGAGCCTTGCCCAGATGCCCGCAGCCGAAGCCCCACTTCGAGAATCCTGGAAACGGCGCCACTGTCGCCGCCATGGCCAGCATTCGCAACACTTCTCGCCGTTTTATGCCTTGTCCCGCCACAGTGTGTCTAACCGACGGCGTCCCGTGCATCGAGGCGCGAGGGCTATGTCAAGTATCCTATCGTCTTCTTGATCAACTCGGCGGTAGCCTGGTATGGGTCGCCCGGCGCATCGTACTCGATCGAGCAATACCCTTTGTATCCGTGCCGCTTCAAAATGCCGAACGTTCGCGCCAGGTCCACCCGCACAGTTTGTTCCTGATGGTTGACCTCTTCGTTTTTCACGTGGCAGATGCCGTACGCGCGCGCGAACAGGGCGTCGACGCCGCGATAGGCATAGTCTTCGTTGTCGCTATGCGCGGACAACGAATTGCCGAAGTCCGGCAAGGCGCGCAGCCATGGGCTGTTTACCCTGTCGATTACTTGGGCAAGGAAAAACGGGTCTTCGCTTACCGGATTGTCGTTTTCGAGATGTACGACCACGTTCTTTGCCGAAGCGTACTCCGCGACCGGGCGCAGGCTCTCGCCCAGGCGTTTGACAGTGGGCTTGAGATCGCCCGCCGGAGGAATATTGGTGCGAACGCTCGGCGACCCGATGGCCACGGCCACGTCGATCCACCGTTGGCTGAACGCGATGGCTCGCTCGCGCTCGGCGGGATCGACCGCGTAGGGGCTATCTTCGCCGTCGACCGCAATGTCAACCACTGCCGCCCGTGTTTTCTCGACGGCCGCCCGAAGCTGTTCCAGATATTTTGGATCCGTGGACGGAAAATGCGCCGACCACGGTTCAATCCGGTGCACGCCGAATCGCTCCACCACGTGCGCCGCGAAGTCCTTCAACTCGATGGTTGGGTTGCCGCTCTTGTGCTCAGCGCCCGCAATAAACTCGCGAAACGGGTACGAGGACACGGCAACGCGTTCCCGCGGTTCGGAGGGAAATCTGATGGAAGGTTGACGGGGATCAGGAGAAGAAAGCCCCGCGAGCGCACCGACCGGCGCGGACAAGGAAAACACCCACGCTCCGGACGCCACCCCGGCGCACCGTCCCAAAAAGTGTCTTCGCGTCGTCACCGTCAAACTGGGTCAGTGTAACAGAGCGACGGTGCTGGGTGGGCTTCGGGGCTGGCTACGCCGTGTGTTTCGCCGCGGGAAGTTGGAAGCCTATTGTCCGCCGGCGTTTTCTTGCGGGAGTCATGAGTTGCTTGATCGCCTGGATGAGTTGCACAATCGTGCCGTCATGATCGTCTACTCGGTTCTCCAGTTCATTGATCTTCGCCGCGAGCTGTCGGTTGCTCGATAGCATTTCGCGCAACCGCACAAAAGCGCGCACCACGAACACGCTCATCTTAACGGCGCGTTCTGAATTCAACACTGTTGCGGCCATGATCGCTCCATGCTCTGTGAAAGCCCGGGGTGGATAACGGCGTCCACCGCGGCCTTTCTTTGAGGTCGCAATTTGCGACCTCAAAGCTTTCTCCTCTTTGGCTGACAACTGGAACATGAAGTCCGAGGGGAATCGTTCCTGATTGCGCTTCACTTGTTCATTAAGCCGCTTGACGGGCACGTCATACAGTTCGGCGAGGTCTGCATCAAGGATGACTCGGTGACGACGCAGAAACAATATCCGCGACTCCACGGAGAAGATTGGTCTGACGCGGGCCTTTGGAATTCTTACCAGCATTTAGTGGTTCCTCGTTCTTTGAGGTCACAATTTGTGACCTCAAAAAATCATACCCGCAAGGAACCCCAAGCTTGCGCCGAAATAATCGGAGACACGCGATCTTTCCCGTTCTGGGCCGCATGATATCCGCCACGAGGCCGCGCCCACCGCGCTACGTCACGCTGACTTCCGTGTACGTCCCATACACCTGCCGCAGCGCTTCGCAAATCTCACCCACCGTGGCGTAGGCGCGAACCGCATCCACAATGTAGGGCATCGTATTGGCCGAGGAGACATTGCCGTTTGTCCCGGCCCTCGCTTCGTCCGACGCCGTTTTCTTCAACGCGTCGAGCGCGTGCCGCACTTTTTCATTCGACCGCCGCGCGCGCAGCGCCTTCAGCTTGTCCGACTGCTGCCGCGCCACGCTTTCGTCGATGTACAAAATGTGCGGTGATTCCTCCTCGATGGCAAACTCATTCACGCCGACGATGATCTTCTCTTTCGCTTCGGCCGCCCGCTGGTACTGGTAGGAGGCCTCGGCAATTTCTTTCTGCGGATAACCTCGTTCGATCGCCTTCACCATGCCGCCCATCGCGTCCATCTTGCCGAAATAGTCGAATGCACCCTTCTCCATCTCGAGCGTCAGATTCTCCAGGAAGTACGACCCGCCCAGAGGATCGACCGTCTGGGTTACGCCCGATTCGTACGCAATGATCTGCTGCGTGCGCAGTGCGATGCGCGCCGCTTCTTCGGTAGGAAGGGCCAGTGCCTCGTCATACGAATCGGTATGCAGGGACTGGGTTCCGCCCAACACCGCCGCCAGCGCCTGCAGGGCTACACGCGCGATGTTGTTCAGCGGCTGTTGCGCCGGCAGCGACACGCCCGCCGTCTGAGTGTGAAAGCGCATCAGCCAGGTTCGCTGGTTCTGCGCGCCGAACCGTTCTCTCATGACTTGAGCCCAAATCTTGCGCGCCGCGCGGTACTTGGCGATCTCCTCGAAGAAGTCGTTGTGTGCGTTGAAGAAGAAGCTGAGCCGAGGGCCGAACTCGTCTACATCGAGACCGCGCCGCCGCGCCCACTCCACATATTCGACGCCGTCGTACAAGGTGAACGCCAGTTCCTGCAGCGCGGTCGAACCGGCTTCGCGGATGTGATAGCCGCTGATCGAAATCGTGTTGAAGCGCGGTGTGAACTTCGATCCAAACTCGAACGTATCGATCACCAGCCGCATCGACGGCGCCGGTGGATAAATGTATTCCTTTTGCGCAATGTATTCCTTGAGAATGTCGTTCTGGATCGTGCCCGAAATCTTCTTCCAGTCCGCGCCCTGCTTCTCAGCCACCACCAAATACATCGCCCACAGTACCGACGCTGGAGAATTGATGGTCATCGAGACCGTCGTCTTTTCCAGATCGATGCCGCCAAACAGAATCTCCATGTCTTCAAGCGAATCGATCGCCACGCCGCATTTACCCACTTCGCCCTCGCTCGCTGGATGGTCGGAGTCATATCCCATCAGCGTGGGCAAGTCGAACGCTACGGAAAGCCCGCTGCCGCCGTGCTCGAGCAAATATTTGTAGCGCTGATTGGTCTCCTCGGGCGAAGCGAAGCCGGAGAACTGCCGCATGGTGAACAACTTCCCGCGATATCCTGTGGCGTGTATGCCGCGAGTGAACGGAGTCTGGCCGGGATAACCGAGATATTTCTCCTCGCTCCAGTCTTCGGGCAGGTCGGCATGCGTATACAGTCGTCGAATGGGAACGCCGGAAATCGTGGTGAAGCGAGCGTGGCCTTGCTCGTCAACGTTCACGCCGGTCGCTGCGCCAATCGGCCGCTCGGGAGACTTTTCGAGCGTCGGCGCGAGCGTCTTTTCCGCCCAGTTTGTTTCCGCGGCGGAAGGATGGCGGCCCTCAAACACGTCCGTAATCGGGCTTTCGGCAACGTGCGGCTTCAGCGGCTTCTTTTCCATGCGAACCCCAAGTCCTCTGCTTCGATCATAGGGAAGCGTGCGCCGGCGGGCAAGACGGTAGGTATCGTCAAAACGACCGGTCGGTCAGCCAGTTCGCGGGCAGAGCCTGAACCTCTGGGCGGCTTGCTATGGCTTTGCCTCCGCCAGCCGCAGGCCAATCTTCTGCAGCAGTTCAGGCGACCACAGCGCCAGCTTTTCCTTGCCGCTCGCATTCATCTCCGCCGCAGTCCGGTTATAGCTCGCCAGAAGTTCCCGCGGATCAAGCATGCACTCGATCAGCCGCTTCCGCCCGTAGCGCTTCTCGACAATGACCGCCATTTTGTATCCCACCGTGTACCACGGGCCTTGCGCCCCGAAGAACGTGAAAGCCTTCTCGTCGATCTTGTCTTTGCCCACCAGTCTCTGGTCAATGACATCGAGAAAAAAATCCTGGAGCGATCCCACGTCCTGATTGAAGTTGGCCATATCGTGGTCCCAGCGTGCATGCTCCTTGGGAGAGCTCGCCGCATGCGGATCAACATCCGGCCCACCTGCGGCCGCCAGCATGGCAAAGCCCTCGCCGAACGCGCCCATCCACTCGACGGCCGGCTTCACATTCGGTGGGAGGTCTCTTTGCTTTGCGTCAGCCAGCGATTCGACGCTGGCATAACCGATGTGGTGCAGCTCGTGCGCCACGGTGTTCTCAAACTTTGCCGCGGATTCTTCGGGATCGAGATAGAGGAAAATTGCCGGGTCGGTGGTGGTCTCGAAGACGAAACTGTTGGTGATGGGTTTTATCACGGGAAACACTTTAGCGTGGACGTAAGCCTGGTCGGGAAGGTAGGCGAGCACTCTCTGCGCCGAAACGACGAGATCGGCCTTCCGCCAAGCTTCGAGCGTCTGCCGCAATACGGTGGCCTTCGTCGCCAATTCCGGGGAGAGGACAAACTTCTTGAAATCGTCGTCGGTAAAGCCGATATGAATGCTGGCCTCCCGCTTCTTCAGACGGACGTAGGGTTCAGTGGCAAAAAGATGCTGCCAGTCTGAATCCGTGACGGGAACTCCGGCGGCTCGCCTGTCGAGAATCGTGAGCACGGCTTCGGCTTCGTCGGTGTTGAGCTTGAGCTGGATACGATTGGCGGTGGCGGCAGGTTGAGTGTCTTGCCCAAAGACGGCGGAAACAACCCCTAATACGAAGATCGGAATGAAAGCAAGCAACCGTAGGGTAGACATGAATTCCTCCAGTCATTGGACGAAATTCGTCACGGAAACGTGAGCCGCGCGGAAGCCTCAGACAAGACGTAGCAAGCTACGTCTCTACGAATGCACAAAATATCGGTAGAGACGTTGCTTGCAACGTCTCTCTTGCCGCCATCACGACTGTTTGCGCGACAGTTCCCATGCTTTGGCGTATTTCCACGACACGTAGACTGCGTGGTAGAGGTGGAGCAGCAGGCCTTCGCGGCCGTCGAGGAAGCCGAGGCGGAAGAAGTAGTTGTAGACGAACGTAGCCAGCGGTCGCAGAACGATGTTGATCGTGCTGAACCGGACTTTGCCATTGCTCTTCGCGACAATCATCTCCGCGCCCAGCGACGAATAGCGGTTCATGTGCTCGATGTAGTCGGAGAGCGTGGGGTAGGAGTGGTGAATGAGAGCACCCTTCAACCGCCTCGATGAAACCGAAATCCCGCCTTTGTTGTACTCCTCGACTCGCACGGTCTCATGAACCGCCGCTTCCTTGAATCGTCCGGCGCCGCGCCTGAACAGTCGGAGCTTGCGGTCGGGCCAGAATCCTCCATGCCCAATCCAGCGGCCGAGGAAGTGGTTTTTCCGAGGTATCCAGAACCCGTTGACATAAATGGGCGCACGATGTCCATCCGGGGTTTTCTGCACAATCTTGTGAACAGCGGGCGGGTACTTCAGAGTCTGTTCAATGTCCCCGGAGAGATCAGGGCTTACTTCTTCGTCTGCGTCGAGGGAGAGCACCCAGTCTCCCGTGGCCTTGTCGATGGCCGAGTTCTTCTGCGCGGCGTAGCCCTTCCATTCTTCGATGAACACCTTTGCACCGAAAGATTTCGCGATCTCCACCGTGCGATCGGTTGAGCCGGAATCGACGACGACAATTTCGCCCTTGCCGTCACTTACCAGCAGCGTCACGCTTTCCAGCGTGCGGCCGAGATTAGCCTCTTCGTTGTGCGTGATGATGACGACCGAGAGCATCACGGCAGGAAGGATACACGTTCACAGTGAAGCGCGAAATTAGCAGAGGCGAGTCAGACGAGCCGCCAGGGATCGACTGCCTGCCCTAAAACCAGAGCAAATTCCCGCGCTTTCCCCTAAGTCCTTCATTTTCAGTCCAGACGTCTCGCCAGCTTTCCGCGCGCGAAAACAGGGAATCCTCCGAGTCGCCCTTCTTCCACATAAGCCGTTTCATATCTTCCAGTTAAGTGACGCCCCGCCAAACGAGCCGCCCCCGAGGTCATTTTGCGAACCCGGATGCTCGCTGGCATGCCCATTCCTGCTCCTCCAAGGCACCTAGGAGCGCGTCGAGGTAGCCGGGTGACCCTGGAGGTCATCCGTCGGCCAAAACGTCGGCTAACGGCCCTGTAGCGCAAAGTTAGCTCCAAGCTATAACTGCCGGGTTCCCTTGCAGAAGCCGCAGATTCGACTGGAGTTAAGGTTCTCGGCGAGTCACATCTGTCCTCCAGACTGCGGCGGCGCGGCTGGCGGTTGGGTCGACGGCGCAGCCGGCTGCGTTGGCGGCTGTCCTCCGGGCACGGCATCCTGCCGCGGAGCGACGTAGGGCACATTGGGCAAGCGTGTGACCCGGCCGCGTGTGGCGTCAGCTACATCGATGTTGGCGTGGTCGAGCAGCAATCCAGTGGCGCGATCGAGCTCGATGCGCGACTTTTCGTAGGCCGCTTTGGCGGAAACCAGATTGGATTCGGCCGAGGTCAAAGTCGAAGCGTCCTGCAGGATAGCAGTCTCCGTGGTGAGCCCGACTTTCAACTTTTGCTGGTCGGCATCAAGCGTCTGGCGCGCAAAATCGACGGCATATTGCGCGGCCTGCACCGCGGCCCGGTTCTGTTTCACATCGAACTGCGCGTTGCGCACTTCGATGCGTACCTGGTTCTCCAGTTGGTGCTGCCGCACCTGCGCCTGACGATATTCCAATTCCGCGCGCACCTGATTGGATTGTGCCAGGCGGTTGCGCAAAGGAATGTTGAGCGTAAGGCCAACGCCCTTATCGGGCGCGGTGGAGTTCACGAGTTGCTGAAGAGTTCCACCATAACTTACCGGACCCCCGTTGCGAAATGGAGGTGGAGCCTTGGCTGCATTAAAACACGGCGTGCCCCCGAAGGCGCACTCTGGATTCACATCTCCTCCCACGCCGGAGCCGCCGTAGTAGGCGAACGCATCAAGCGTGGGCAGCATGGCGTTGCGAACTGCTTTGGTATTGATATCGCGCGAGTTGAGGTCGATACGCGTCTCGACCAGCTCGGCGCGATGTTGCAGCGCGTCGTTGATCAAGTCCTGGATGGGGACGACGGGCTCTTCCTGCGGTACCTGCATACTGGAAGTCGGGATCACGTCGGCCTCGGCCAGAACAGGATCTTCAATGCTGCGGCTGAGGGCATTTTTCACCAGCAACTGCTGCAGTTGCAGGTTGTTTTGGGCCACGATCAGGTTTTGCTGGCCGGTCGAGACAATGCTCTGCGCGCTGACCACCTGAATGGGCGGTACGGTGCCGACCTTCGCCTGGCTCTTGGCGTCGTCGAGCGCCTTCTGGTCGTAAGTGAGAGCTTCCTGCTGCACCCGCATGTTTTCATAGGCGAAAACCAGGTCCCAATACATGTTTTCGATCTGGTCGACCGTGGTGATGACCTGCAGGCGGAAGGCAACGTCGGAAATTTCCTGATTGTTTTTGGCGATACGGATGAAGCGTGTGTTGGGCAGAAAGCCGAAACCCTGCAGCAGGTTCTGCGTGAGCTTGAACTGAAAGCTGGAACCGAGTTGCGGCGCCAGCAGACTGGTAGTGCTGTTGGTGGCGAGGTGGGTATTGTTGAAGGCCACCGACATGGCCGTCCCCCACTGAAATCCCTGGGTGTAGGCGAAGTTTCCCGTGTACGTATTCTGCGCCAAAACCGGCACGGGGCTGAATGGGCTGGTGGATTCCGTGTTGTTCTTGTCGAGTTGCAGAGTGCCCGTCAAGGCCGGGTCGAAACTGGTGATGGGCGATCCGATGCCCAGCGTGGAACTAACCAAGCCGTTGGTGCCGGTGCCAGCGCCGCCGGCCGCGACCGTGGTGCCGCCAGTTCCCGAGCCGACGGTTCCTCCGAGGCCGCCCACGCCGCCGCCGGGCGTGTTCTGCACAATGCCGGTATTGATGCCGAGAATGCTGGACCCCGATCTGGCTCGAAGCAGGTCTGCCTCGGCGATGTTGAGGTTGTAGCGCGCGATGTCAATATCGAGATTGTTCTCGAGAGCCAGCGCCACCGCGTCGTCAATGGAGAGGTAGACCTTGCCGTCGTGCATGAGCGAATCGATGCGCGGCGAGTTGGCCAGGTTCGGCTGTGCCAGCTCCTGCGGCAGATAGGGCTGCAGGACGCGAGGAAAAGCTGAGCGCGGCTTGGAATAATCCTGCAAGTGCACCGCTTGGGGCTGGGCGGGAGCCGGTTGCGGCACGGGAGCCGAGGGAACGTCCTGCGCCGACAGGGGCGACGGCCAGTGCACAAGAATCGCAAGCGTGGTCAACAGCAGGCTTCGGCGCCAGAAGGTGGCGGCGGGTCGAGGGCAGGACATAGTTCGTCTCCTTGAGTAAGAGCGATCATGCATCATATTGAGGACAAAGACAGATTTCGCAAATTGGATGCCGAAAACAGCAAAGCGTCACTCCATCTTATCGAGAGAAGGGCCGGGCGGGGTGGGTGCGGCGTGTAAAGAATTGTGAGAAGAAAATGAGGCGCGGCTGGAAACCGCGCCCCGTCTGGCTGGGAATATAGTTTACTGCTGCTGCGCGCTTGGTACGGCGGGCTGCGCCACCGAAGGCACATCCTTCCGCGGAGCGATGTAGGGCACGGCCGGCATGCGTGTGACTTGGCCGCGGGCGGCGTCGTCGATGCTGATACCGCCGTGGTCCAGCAGCTGGCCGGTGGCGCGGTCGAGTTCGACCCGTGACTTTTCATAAGCCACCATGGCATTGACCAGAGTCGATTCTGCGGTGGCCTGCTGACTCTGATACTGCAAAACCAGCGTGGTGGTCGAAGTGCCGAACTGATACTTCTTCTGCTCGGCGTCGAGTGACTGGCGCGCCAACTCCACCGCGGCACGGGCGGAATCCACGCTGGCGCGATTTTGCTGCACGGTGTACTGCGCGTTGCGGACTTCGATTCCGACCTGGTTCTCGATCTGCTGCAGGCGCATCTGGGCCTGGCGGTATTCCAGCTCGGAACGAATCTGCACGGCCTGGGCGGCACGATTACGTAGCGGGATGTTCAGCTGTACGCCGACGCCTTTGTCGGACGCGGTGGAGTTGATGAGCTGATTCAGGGTGGTGCCGTAGCCGACCGAAGAAGCGACTGGAATAGGTCCCGGGGTCCCGGCGCAAAGGAACTGTTGCGGGTTCTGGTTGACGCAGAGGTTGGTGGGGTTTTGCGAACCACCCAGCCCCGACCCGCCGTAATAGGCAAACAGGTCCAGGGTTGGGAGCAGGGCGCTGCGCACGGCCTTGTTGCTCAAGTCACGGCTGTTCAGGTCGATGCGGGATTCGACGAGCTCGGCGCGATGGCGCAGGGCTTCGTTGATTAAGTCCTCGGTGGGAACCACCGGTTCCTGAGCTGGAACGTCCATGGTCGAAACTGGGATGACCTCGGCGGTGGCCAGCACCGGATCTTTCAGAGAACGCGTGAGCGCATTCTTCATCAACAGTTGTTCCAACTGCAGATTGGTTTGGGCGGTGGTGACCAGTTGCTGGTCCTGCGCCACGGTGCTTTGCGCCCGGACCACTTCAATCGGGGCGAGGCTGCCGATCTCCACCTGCTTCTTCGTATCTGAAAGGGTCTTTTGTGCGAATGCCAGCGACTCGTTCTGCACGCGCGCATTTTCGTAGGCGTAGACCAGGTCCCAGTAGATATTCTCGATCTGGTCGATGGAGTCGATGACCTGCAGGCGGAAGGCGACGTCAGAGAGCTCGCGGTTGTTCTTGGCGATGCGGATGAAACGAGTGTTCGCCGCGAAGCCGAATCCCTGCAGGAGATGTTGCGTCAGCTGGAATCTGAAATTGGAGTTGAGTTGTGGGCTTAACGGCGTGAAAGGGGCGTCGCCCAGCGTCGTACGCGTATTGTTAAAGCCCACCAAGAGATTCGTCCCCCAGGAGAACCCCTGCGTGTAGGCAAAGTTCCCCGTCGTGGTGTTCTGCGGTGACGCGGGGCTGAAGGTGCTGGTAGGAAGAATATGAAAGCGGTCGTTCTGCAGCGTGCCGGTCAGGATAGGATCGAAGCTGGTGATGAGGGGACCGGTGCCGAGCGTGGAACTGACCAGTCCGTTGGTGCCAGCCCCGATGCCACCCGCGCCCAGGCTGGTGCCGCCGGTAGCGGCGCCGGACTGTGCTCCGATGCCTCCGACGCCGCCGCCGGGTGTGTTCAACACAACTCCGGCATTGACTCCGAGGATACTTGCGCCCGCTTTGGCGCGCAGCACGTCGGTATCGGCGATGTTCAGGTTATAGCGCGCGATCGCGACATCGAGGTTGTTTTCGAGCGCCAGCGCGATGGCGTCATTCAGCGAAAGATAGACTTTGCCGTCGCGCATCAACTGATCGATGCGCGCGGTATTGCTCAGGTTCGGCGCCGCCAGATGCCTGGGGGTGTAAGGGCCGATGGGATTTGGAAAATGCGACACCGGCGTGCTGTAGTTCAAGGCAGGGACCGGGCGCGCTTCCGGCGTGGTTTGCGGGTTCGGAGCCGCCGGCGGTTCTTGCGCCCAACCAGCGGCAGCCAGGATTCCCCATAGTGCGATGGCGCCCGTCAGGCGGACGCTTGAGGTTAAGCGTGCGAATGGCATCAACTTATCTCCGTTCATAAAGACCTTGTGGCGAAAGGACTTTGTTATTTCCTGGGACTACAGGTTTCGAGGTATAAAGACTTCTACTCAGTCTGTGATACGCAGCGGGCACCACCGGGGTTCCGGAAAAACGTGATGTCCGCCCCGGATCCGGGCGAAAACCACCCTTACTCGTCGACGTCCCGGTGGCCGCGTGAAAAATATTTGGATGAAAAAAGTCGTCCGCGGGACTCGAAAGATCGCATGCGCAATCTCAAAATGATCCTTTCCTACGACGGCGCGGAATTCTCCGGATGGCAGGTGCAGCCTAACACGACCACGGTGCAGGGCACGCTGGCCTCTGCGATTGGACGCATCACGGGAGAAAAGGTATTGCCGCAGGGCTCGGGGCGCACCGACGCGGGCGTGCATGCGCTGGCGCAAGTGGTGACATTTGTCACGGAGTCTTCTGTGCCTACTACGAATTTCGTGAAGGCACTGAACGATGTTTTGCCGACTTCGGTGCGGGTGCTGGAAGTCATCGAAGTGGCTCCGGATTTTCATGCGCGCAAATCGGCGCGGGCAAAAACCTACCGCTACAGGATCTACCGCGAGGCAATCTGTCCGCCTTTCCTGGCTCGCTATGTTTGGCATTATCCCTATCCGCTGGATGAAGAGGCGATGGCGCGCGCGGCGGCGCGGGTGGAGGGCGAACATGATTTCACTTCGTTCGCCGCGGTGGACCCGGAACGCGGCCGCGAGGATGAACCGATTTCGAATGTGCGGAAGATTTTCTCTTCCCATTGGGAGCGGGGTGGAGAGGAGTTTGTCTATACGGTGCGAGGTTCGGGATTCCTCCACCACATGGTTCGGAATCTCGTGGGAACCTTCATTCTGGTGGGCAAGGGCACCTTGTCGGCGGAGGATGTGACGCGGATTCTGGAAGCACGCAATCGGTCGGCGGCGGGCGCGACGGCACCGGCGAGCGGGCTGTATCTGGTGGGGGTTGAATACTGAATACTCGGCGTGCTCTGCGGATTTTCTCAGCGAACTCTGCGATCAGTTGCTGGCTCAGAGTACAAAAGACCAATCGCAGAGGACGCGGAGAACGGCCGCAGAGGACGCGGAGGGAGTGTAGACGTAGCAAGCTATGTCAACACAGGACTAGAATTTTGCTATGGCCACTGATTTACAGATCGCGGTGCGGAAAGTTTCGTCTCAGAATCCGGCGACGGGTGAAGTTTTGCGTGAGTTTGACTGCGCGGGCGAGAGCGACGTTTGGGCCGCAGTCTCGCGGGCGCGCGCGGCGCAGTCAGGTTGGGCGGAACTGGGAGTGCGCCGGCGCATTGCCGTGATCCGCGAGTTTCAGCAGAGGCTGTATGCCAGAAAGTCGGAGATCGCGGCGGTGATTACGCGTGAAGCTGGCAAGCCCCTGGCCGAAGCGCTGGTCACCGAGGTGCTGGTGGTGCTCGACGCGGCGCGATTTCTCATCGACAACGCGTGGGGGCTGCTGCGCGATGAGCCCGTGCCCCATGGAAATCTGATCACCAAGCTCAAGAGCGGACGCCTGGTGCGCGAGCCTCATGGGGTGGTGGGAATTATCTCGCCGTGGAACTATCCATTTTCAATTCCGGCGACCGAGACGCTGGCGGCGCTGGTGGCAGGGAACGCAGTGGTGCTGAAGCCGTCGGAGTTGACGCCGCTGGTGGCGCTGGAACTGGCGTCGCTGCTCCACGCGGCGGGCGTGCCCGAGGCGGTGTTTCAGGTCGTGGTGGGCGAAGGTGCGGCGGGGGCGGCGCTCCTGCGATCGCCGATCGACAAGCTGGTGTTCACCGGCAGCGTGGCCACGGGCAAGCGCATCGCGGTAGCCGCGGCCGAGCGCCTGCTTCCGGTGGTGCTGGAACTGGGCGGGAAGGATCCCATGCTGGTGCTCGACGATGCAGACGTGGACGTGGCTTCGAGCGCAGCGGTGTGGGGAGCGTTCGTGAACGCGGGGCAGGCTTGCTTGTCGGTGGAGCGATGCTATGTGCACCGCAGCCTGTACGCGCCGTTTGTCGAGGCATGTGCCGAGAAGACCAGGAAACTTCGCGTGGGCAACGGCATGGAACCACACACCGATGTCGGACCGATGATCCAGGAGCGGCAGTTGCGGATTGTGGAAGCGCACGTGGAAGATGCGCAGGCGCGCGGGGCGCGAATCCTGGCGGGCGGGGCGCGGCTGCGGGAACTGGGAGCAAACTTCTACGCTCCCACCGTGCTGGCCGACGTGACGCATGAGATGCGCATCATGCGCGAGGAGACTTTCGGGCCGGTGCTGCCGGTGATGGCCTTCGACGACGACGAGGAAGCCGTCCGGCTGGCCAACGATTCGGAATACGGTCTGGCGGCGAGTGTGTGGACGAGCGACCCGGCCCGCGGCGAGCGGCTGGGCCGGCGCATTCATACGGGAACCGTGATGGTTAACGACGTGATTTCGTGTTTCGGGATCAGTGAGGCTCCGCACGGCGGCGTGAAGGCCAGCGGGATCGGGCGCACCCACGGGCGCTGGGGTTTGGACGAAATGGTGCGGGTGAAATACCTGGATACCGACCGCATGCCGGGAATGAAGAAGGTCTGGTGGCACGGCTACGGCGAGAGCTTCACGCGGCAGATGGAAGGCTTTCTGGACATGCAGTTCGGGCGGAGACTAGGCGTGCGTCTGCGTGGGGCCGTTCGCGCGGCGGGAGTGTTCGGGCGCAAGCAGCTCTAAATCCAGGTCCGCGCCGGAGCACAAGCATCCGGGCTTTGCCCTGAGCGAAGTACAAAGGCGGCTGTCCCCACTTAACCTGTTTTGCTTCGGCCGATTACTCCGAAATGCGGTCGCCGTGGCTGGGTGGCTGCGAGATGACCAGGAATCGCACCGGACCGGAAGACGGGTTGCTGATCTGGTGGCGAGCTCCCGGCAAGACGCGGATTCCACTGCCGGCAAGTAGTAACGTGGTTCGCCCTTCCACCTCCATCATCACCTCGCCAGAAAGAATGTAGAAAAACTGCTGCGCCTTAGTATGATGATGGTGCACCTCGCGGGCGCCGGACGGCATGAACTCCTCGATCACGCTCAGGCTCTTATCCTTCACCAGATGCCAGCCGTCACAATCTTTTCCCCAGTGGTAGTGCTCGGCGTTCTGGCGGCTGACGGAGGCGGGTGGAACTGTGTTACTCGACATCGTTTTCGACCTCACATCCGAAAGTGTACCCTTGTGGCCATGAGCCACACTTCGAATTCTGATCCGAAGCGCGAATTGTTGCGCCACACGCTGGCCACGCTGGCCTATCGTGGCGGCAAGGCGTTGCGCGGTGCCCCGGGGGGCTTTGCCGAATTTCAAGCAGGCCACGGGACGCGCACCGCGGGGCAGATTCTGACACACTTGGGCGACCTCATGGACTGGGCCGGGTCCATCGCCGCGGGCAAACAGGCGTGGAGCGATTCCAAACCCTTGCCCTGGGACAAGGAGGCTGAGCGATTTTTTGCAGCCCTGAAGAAGTTCGATGACTTCCTGGCGTCTGCGGAACCGCTGCAGGCGCCCGCCGAGAGGCTTTTTCAGGGACCGATCGCCGATGCGCTGACCCACGTAGGGCAGATCGCAATCCTGCGGCGTCTGGCAGGAGCTCCGGTGAAGGGCGAGAACTATTTCAAGGCCGAGATTGAGGTAGGCCGCGTGGGAGCGGAGCAGGCGAAGCCGAAGATGGAGTTCTAGCGCAGCCTACGCGGCAACGCGGGCGGGGCGCCCGCGCCACATTTCGCCCCGCTGCGCGGAGATCAACTACTTCGAACGGTTCCGGTAGAGCGCCGGGTCCACCTGCCGTGCCATTGCGTCCACATCCAGAGCGGTTTGCAGGAACTGCGCCAGTTCGTTTGCCACCGCGCGCGGTTCGCTCAAAACTCGGTGATAGGAAATGTGGCTCACAGTCGCATTGGGTCTTCCATCGAGCCATGCGTTGACCTCGCGCAGGTGTCGCTCAAATGCCGATGAGATGAAGGCCGGGTTGGCTTCGGCCTTGAAGGTTCCGCGATGGCGCAACATTTCGTCCTGCGACGCCATCACTTCATGCAGCGGCCGCTGCATAAAGATAATGCGGTAGTCGCGCTCGGTGGGAAGTGAAAGCAGAAGGCGCGAGATCACCTTTACAGCCTTGCCCTCAGCTTCGGCAATGCAGGCGGGATCCTGGGGGAGTTGCTTGATGCGTTCCCACTCGAGGTAGCCGCGCGGGTTGTCGACGTCGGCCTGGCGTTCGCCGTCGGAAAGGATGGGCATGCCGCCCGCAGCCAGCATTTGCATCATCAGAGAAGTTCCTGAGCGGGGCAGGCCGGAAACAATCGTGATCATGGCTGAAGGTTTATCGAAAACTCATTCTGGCGTGGTGCCGGTTGCCGGAACATGCCTAGCATACGACATCGGGAATCTTGGCCGTCTGCGCGGGCCGGGCGCCCGCGCCACACTTCTTCGGGTGGAAATTTCGAGTACAATGGCGCTCGTAAGGCCGACTCTGGCGGCGCGAACGCCGCGTGAACGAGGGTAAGTGCATTGGCGACGGGCGAAATCACCACTCCGGGTATGCAAACTCCTCCTCAGCTTCCTCATCATAAGGTCAAGATCAAAAAGGCCGGACAGCGCGCCTGCAACGAGAAAAACGAAAAGGGCAAGTTTTGTGGCGGGCACTTGAAGCGCTGGTTCTACACCAAGGACGTGATCGAGCAGGCTTGCGGGGACGCAGAAAAGGCCTGGGGACCGGACGCCGAGGTCTACCGCTGCGAGCACTGCCAAACGCTGTATCTGCCGAATCCCAGCGAAGCGGTGGTGAATGTAGCGGGGCAGGGCCAGATTTCGGTGTTTGGGCTGACGCTGCCGCCGAAAGAAAAGTAAGGATGTTCGCGTCGCGCCTATTGCAATCGCCTTTCCGGCGATTGCGCGCGGTCGCTCACCCAGATCCTTCACTCGCGCAGCAAACGCGCTCGTTCAGGATGACATCACTGCCATGAACCATTCCGAGCTCATCTACGACTGGAACAAGAACCATCCGCCGGGATTGAAGCCGCCGGGGCCGGTGCTGCTGAACGACGAAAGCCTGCGCGACGGGCTGCAGTCTCCGTCGGTACGCGACCCTTCGATTCCGGAGAAGATTGAAATTCTGCATCTCATGGAGGCTCTGGGAATCGACTCGCTCGATCTTGGCTTGCCCGGTGCGGGACTTCGGGCGGTCGAGGCGGTGACCGCGCTGGCGCGCGAGATCGTCGCGCACAAAATGAAGATCCGCGCCAACTGCGCGGCGCGCACGCATGAGAATGATATTCGTCCGATTGCCGAAATTGTGCAGCAAACCGGGCTGGCCATCGAAGCCGCGACTTTTATTGGATCGAGTCCCATTCGCCGCTTCACGGAGGGCTGGACCGACGACTTTCTCCTGCAGACGACCGCGAAGGCCGTGACGTATGCCGTGTCGCTCGGGCTGGACGTGATGTACGTCACCGAGGACACGAGCCGCTGCGATCCGGAGACGGTGAAGCGGCTGTATGCGACGGCGATCCAGTGCGGCGCGCGGGCGATCTGCATTTGCGACACGGCGGGGCATGCCACGCCCATGGGTACGCTGGCGCTGGTGCGATTTGTGATCGAGGAAGTGGTGAAGCCCTCGGGCGAGAAAATTCGTGTGGACTGGCACGGGCACAGCGACCGCGGCCTGGCCATCGCCAACTCGATGGCGGCGATTATCGCGGGGGCAAATTGCGTGCATGGATGCGCCATCGGGCTGGGCGAACGCGTGGGCAATACGCAGATCGATCAGATGCTGGTCAACCTGAAGCTGATGGGCATCGCGCCGTGGGATCAACAGGACCTGACCAAGCTGAAACGCTACTGCCAGGCAGTGTCGCGGGCGACGGGCGTACCCATTCCAGCAAACTATCCCGTTGTTGGCGATGACGCGTTTCGCACGGCCACGGGTGTGCACGCGGCGGCGATCATCAAGGCGTACCACAAGGACGATGTCGTGCTGGCCAACACAGTTTATTCGGGCGTGCCGTCGCATGTGTTTGGACTGGATCAGATCATCGATATCGGGCCGATGAGCGGGAAGTCGAACGTCCTGTTCTGGCTGGAGCGGCATGGGATCGCGGTGAAAGACGATTTGGTGGAGCGCATTTACCGGCGCGCCAAGCAGAGCGACCACACGCTGAGCGAGGCGGAGATTCGAGAGTGCGTGGAAGCTTCGACGGCGCACAAGAAGTGACGCGTGCATGCACTCGCCACCCCAATAACTTATGCGACATGCGATTCTCGGCGCGGGCGGAGTGGGAGGCCTGATTGGCGCGTGTCTGGCGCATTCTGGCGACTCGGTCACTCTGGTGGTCAGACCCGAAACTCTGGCGGCGTATCCCGAACGACTCCAGCTTGAAAGTGCGTTTGGCAACTTCAGCGTGCCGGTTTCCCGCGCTTCCTCCGTGCCTCCCGTTGATGTACTTTGGATTACGGTGAAGGCCACCCAGTTAGAGCCTGCACTCGCCGCTTTGCAAAATCCTGAATCGGTGCGAGCCATCGTTCCCCTGCTCAACGGGATTGACCATCTTTCCCTTCTGCGCTCGAAATATGGCGCGGAGCGCGTTATTGCGGCGACGATCGTGGTGGAATCGGAGCGCGTGGCGCCGGGGCACATCATCCATCGTTCTCCTTTTGCGCGGCTGAATGTGTCTTCGGCAGGACTCGCTCTGCTCGGCAGTACGGTCGATCACTTTCAGCAACTTGGCTTCGAGTGCCGGTTCGTCGACGACGAGCCGACGCTGATGTGGAGCAAGCTGGTTTTTCTGGCTCCGCTGGCGCTGACGTCGACGGCGGGAGACCTGACAACCGGGCAGATCGCGTCTGATCCGGTGTGGAGACAGCAACTGGAATCGTGCGTGCGCGAAGTGGGGGTGGTGGCCGCGGCCGAAGGCGCGAAAGTTGACGTGGAGGCGGTTCTCGCGGGGATGATGAACATGCCGGGCAACATTCGCAGCTCGATGCAGAAAGACGTTGCGCAAGGCAAGACGCCGGAACTGGATGCGATCGCAGGACCGATCTTGCGCGGTGCTCGCCGGCATGGGATCGAGGTGCCGGCGACTGAGAAACTGGTGGCTGCGGTGGAACAACGGGCGGGGAACGTGGCGAGCTTGCTGGTGTAGAGTTTCGGTGACCCTGCCGCATTCCAGATGGACGTTTGCATATCAAGAAAACCTTCGGCCAGAATCGTGTTCGACGGTGTAGAAGCCTAGACGTTCTGGAGAATTAAATGCACATGCACTCTGCTATTCGCCACGTCCTGGTGGTAACTTGTTCCGTGTTCCTGCTTGGGAGTCTGTGTTCCTCAAGGGAGGTTCCCATGGTGTTGGAGAAGAGTGTGCAGTCACAGGAGCAAGCGACGCGCACCACCATTGACAGGTTCAACGAGGTGTTCAGCCGGCACGATGCTGACGGGTTGGCAGCGTTTTTGACCGAGGATACAGTGTTTGAGGATACGTCGCCCGCCCCGGACGGCCGGCGCATCGACGGAAAGGCCGCCGTGGTCGAATTCTGGCGCGCATGGTTCGTCCGCAATCCCGACGCGCGGTTTGAGACCGAAGAAGTCATCGTCAGCGGGAACCGGGCCACAGTGCTCTGGGTCTATCGCAAGATGCGCAACGGTCAGCCATGGCACCTGCGCGGCGTTGACGTTTTTACCGTGCGAGATGGAAAAGTAGCGGCGAAGCTCGCCTATGTGAAGGGCTGAAGACTGAAACGCTGTCTTCCTCTTGCCAATCCCCATTCCTTCGCTCGCGTTGTAAGATGACGCAATAACTTTCCATGACCCCGACTCCTCCGCGCGCGGATTTGCCTGAGCTTGCTCCTGCGGTGCAGCAGGAAGTGGGGCGTCTGGCGGCGTCGCCGGAAGTGCGGTCGGCGTTCAACTGGTTGCGCACGCAGGAACCGCAACTCACTCACTGGCAGATGGAGATGGCGCGGATTCCGGCGCCTCCATTTGGCGAATCCGCGCGCGGGGCGTGGCTGGCCGAGCGTTTTCGCGAAGTGGGCCTCGACGACGTCCGCATTGACGATGTGGGCAATGTGTTCGGAGTGCATCCTGGATTCGGGCGGCGTTATGTGGCTCTGAGCGCGCACATCGACACGGTATTTCCGACGAACACGCCGCTGAATATCCGGCAGCAGGGAAGCCGACTGTACGGGCCGGGAGTTTCCGACAATGGCGCGGGCGTGACGGCGATGCTGGCGATTGCCGCGCTGCTGCGGGCGGTGCGCGTCCGGCATGCGCTGCCGTTTGTGTTCATTGGCAACGTAGGGGAAGAGGGCGAAGGCGACCTGCGCGGCATGCGGCACATTTTTTCCACGCCGAGGTGGAAGGACTCGATTGCCTACAGCGTGGTGCTCGACGGCGCGGGCGCGGACACGATCGTGGCCGAAGCTCTGGGCAGCCGGCGGTTTGAAGTAATCGTGCGCGGGCCGGGCGGACATTCCTGGAGCGACTTTGGCGCGCCCAATCCGATTGTCATTCTTTCCCGCGCGATTGATGCGTTCACCGCCACGCCGGTTCCTACGGCGCCGAAGACTACGTTCAACATTGGAGTGATTCGCGGTGGAACGTCGGTGAATTCGATTCCGGAGTCAGCCAGCATGAAGGTGGACATCCGCTCGACTTCGATGGCCGAGATGGAGCGGCTGGAGCAGGGGCTGCGGCTGGCGCTGAATCGCGCGGTGGAAGACGAAACCCTGGCGGCCGAGATGAAGTCCTCGGCGCAGAAGCGGCCGGCGGGCGTGAGCTGCGAAGTGGTGGTGATCGGGAACCGGCCGGCGGGTGAACTCTCGATGGGCGCGCGGATTTTGCAGGTGATACGCGCGGTCGATGCGCAGCTGAACAACGCGGCGCAGGTGCAGCGTGCGTCGACCGATGCCAACATTCCGCTGTCGCTGGGGCTGGAGGCGATCGCCATCGGCGGCGGCGGGTCGGGCGGTGGAGCACACACTTTGCAGGAGTGGTTCGATTCCAACGGGCGGGAGCTGGGATTGAAGCGGATTCTGTTGACGCTCCTCGCGCTGGCGGGGGTAGGGGAATGATTTTCGGGCGAACGATCTCAAGGTTCGGAGCGGCCATCGTAGGTGCTGTGCTGTTCTGTTCGCTGCAAGCGCTGGCACAGAATTCAGCGCAGAATGGGACAGTGGAGTCCAAGCCCAAAGCGGACGTCATCTTTGTGCATGCGAATGTTTACACCGGCGTGCCGGCGAATACTCCGTTCAGTTCGATTTTGCGGGAAGAGGCCATCGCGCTGCGCGGCGACCGCATTCTGGCGGTCGGTAAGAACGTGGAGATCGAGAAGCTGAAGGGGCCACAGACGCAAGTCATCGATCTGAGCGGGCACTTCGTCATGCCCGGATTCAATGACGCGCACGTTCACCTTGCCGATGCCGGCCTGAAGAAGTTAACCGTCGATTTGACCGGCGTGAAGTCTCTCGATGAGTTGCGCAACCGGGTGCTTGCGAAGGTGGAAGCGGCCAAACCCGGCGAATGGATTGTCGGCGGAGGATGGGATGAGACTCTGTGGCCGGTGAAGGCGCTGCCAAGCCGCTGGGATTTGGATGAGGTTTCGTCGGGGCGTCCGGTTTTTCTGGTCCGCATTGACGAGCACATTGCGGTGGCGAATACGCGGGCGTTGCAACTGGCGAGCATAACGCTGGCCAGCCGCGATCCCGAGGGTGGACACATCGATCGCAATGAAAGCGGCGAACCCACGGGCATCCTGCGCGAGATGGCTACGTCGGCGGTGAGAGCGGTCATTCCGAAGGCAACGCGTGAGATGCGCCAGCAGGCCATTACCCTGGCTCTGGCCGATCTGGCTGAGCATGGCGTCACGTCGGCGCAGGATTGTTCCTCGGTCGAGGCCAGTTGCATGGCCTGGGAGGATTTTCAGATTTACGAAGACCTGGAACGGGAAGGCAAGCTGACCGCGCGCATCACCGAATGGCTGCCGTTCGACCTGACTGTCGACGAGCTGAAGACCAGGCTCGAATCGCATGCGCAGTCGGATTTGATGCTGCACACCGGCATGTTGAAGGGATTTCTGGATGGCTCGCTGGGCTCGCACACGGCTCTGTTGTCCGAGCCCTACGCAGACGATCCGAACAATTCCGGCTTGCCCCGCTACGAAGCCCCGAAGCTGAACGAAATGGCCAAAGAGCGCGTCCTGGCCGGCTTCCAACTGGGCTTTCACGCCATCGGCGACAAAGGCGTCCAGATGGCGCTCGATGCCTTCGCGGAAGCTGAGAAAACGGCGCGCGAGCAGAAGGTGAAGGCCGCCAACGGTGGCGACGATTTCCGCCTCCGGGTAGAACACGCGCAGATCACGACGCCGGCGCAAATCGCTCAGTTCAAGCAATTGAAAGTAATTGCATCAGTGCAGCCCAGCCATTTGCTCACCGACATGCGTTGGGCGCAAGACCGGTTGGGACCGAAGCGGGTTGCGAACGCCTATGCCTGGGCCGCGTTTCTGAACAAGGGCGTGACGCTGGCCTTTGGAACGGATTACCCCATTGAGCCAGTCTCGCCCTTTCGCGGGCTGTACGCGGCCGTCACGCGCAAGGGCGAGAACGGCAAGCAGGAATTCTTTCCCGAGCAGAAGATCACGATGGACCAGGCTATCGCCGCCTACACCACGGGAGCGGCCTTCGCCGAGTTTGAGGAAAAAGAGAAGGGCAAGCTGGTGCCGGGAATGCTGGCGGATTTTGTCGTCCTGGATCGCGACGTGACCGCGGCGTCGGCGGAAAAGATTCTCGCCACAAAAGTGCTGCGGACGGTGGTGGGCGGGAAGACGGTTTACGAAGCGAAGTAGATCTGGCCCAGTCTGGGATGCCCGGCACGATTCGCTTTACCTAGCCGAACAATTCTGGAATCCCGTAAAACGAAATCCTTAGTTCGTGCGTCTAACGCAGCATGGCGGCTTTGTGCGACAAGATCCGCGTGATTCCGGGTACGCACCGGTCCTCGGCTCGTAAACGGGTATAATATCAAGAGGTTGTCAGTTCTCGGAGGGATGTAGGCATATGGATTCGGGCGCAATCTGGACGCGCATGAAGGCCCATGGGTGGGCCTCTACGGCCGGCATTTTGGTTACTTTGGCGGTCGGCATTCTCATCGGCACGGTGGTTTCCTACGGGGTGAAAGGCAAGGAAGGGCAGAAATCCTCCGACGCGACCCCGCTGTCCGTGCCCTCGCCGCAGCAGATGTCCAACGCGTTCTCGCAGATTGCGAAGCAGTTGGGGCCAAGCGTGGTCAACATCAATACGGAATCTACCATCAAGAACCCACACCGGCGCCGCGGCGGGCAAGATGACGAGGATGGTGGAGGAGGGGCGGACGACTTCTTCAACCGCTTCTTTGGCGGCCCCGGAGGCCAGAATCCTTTTGGTGGCGGCGATGGATCGATTCGTGAACGGTCGCTGGGCTCGGGAGTGCTGGTCGACAGCAAGGGGTACATCGTCACCAACCGGCATGTGATCGACAAAGCCGACCGCATCCGCGTGCGGATGCAGGATGATCCGCCGGGCGTGCAGCACGACGCCAAGGTAGTGGGAGAGGACCAGGAGACGGATCTGGCGGTCATCAAGATCGACGTGGAACATGCTTTACCCGCAGCCAAGATGGGGAACTCGGACGGTATGCAGGTCGGCGACTGGGTGCTGGCCATCGGCAGCCCGTTTGGGCAAGTGGGGACGGTCACTGCCGGCATTGTTTCCGCCAAAGGGCGAGACATCGTGCCCAACCGGCAATTCCAGACCTTCATTCAGACCGATGCTGCCATTAACCCCGGGAACTCCGGCGGGCCGTTGGTGAACATGAATGGGGAAGTGATCGGCATCAACACCGCGATTCTCAGCGAGACGAATGCCTACGCCGGTGTGGGCTTTTCGCTGCCCTCGAATACCGTGGTGCAGGTTTACAACCAGCTGATTGGTCCCGATCACCGCGTGTCGCGCGGCTCGATCGGCATCATGTTTGACGCCGTGGAGAATCCGGCGATTACCCGCGTCTATGGCGCCGGGTCCGGCGTCACGGTGTCGAGCGTGGTAGCGGGAAGCCCGGCCGACCAGGCGGGATTGAAGGTGGGCGACACCATCACCACCGTGGAGGGCAAGAAGGTCACCAAGGGATCGGAACTGGTGTCGGATATCGCGTCGCGCAAGCCCGGAGCCAAGGTAACGCTCGGATTCCTGCGCAATAGCAAAGCACAAGAAACAACAGTGACGGTCGCCGACCGCGCCAAACTCTTTGCGGCGCGGCTGAACGACGATAGTGAGGGCAGCGATGACAGCACGCCGAAACAGTCCAAATTTGGCGTGGTCGTGCGCAAGCTGACCCCGGAGATCGCCGAACGCCTGGATATGCCTTCCGGCAAGGGCGTGATCGTGCAGGATGTGAAGCCGGGTTCATTCGCCGAGGATATCAACCTCGGCCGCGGCGACATCATCCTGGAAGTCAACAAGCAGCCCGTCAACAGCGAAGAGGATTTTGGGCGGGTCGAGTCGAGCCTGAAGAGCGGTCAGGATGTGGTGTTCCTGGTCCGCCCCCGGGGTTCATCGCGGCAAGACGGCACGATCTTTGTGGCCGGTACACTTCCGTAACCTTGGACTAGCCCAACGGGAACTGGCATTGCCATCCTCCATCAAGGATGATTACAATGCCGGTTCCAGTTGGGTTTTTGCTTTTGTGCGCATTGTCCGGTTGGTGCGCAGGTCTGGCAGTTGAGGCTCTGGCATTGAAAACGGGATATTGGCGTGGAATGGGAAAACGGCGATGGCTGGGCGCGGTATGCGCCATGGGACTCGCGTGCGCCTGCGTTGTCGGCACGGCAAGCGCGCAGACTTCCACCACCGCAGACAGCACCGCGAGCAACAAGCCGGTAAACCCGCAGAAGCACGCAAAAGCGGCGGCGAAGGCCTCGGGAATAGCCTCGGCTAGCAATCATAAGGCCCACCCCGCGTCGCATCCGCCGGCGGGTTCACATCCCAAATCGAAAGCGGCCACCGCCAGCCATCCGCCAACAACGAAGCATGCCAGCTCGCGAAAGAGGAAGAAAACGGCCCGTGGGCAGCAGAAGATTGATCCGGACCGGGCGCAGGAGATTCAGGAAGCGCTGATCCGCGAGCACTATCTGAGCGGGGAGGCGACTGGAAAGTGGAGCCAGGCCAGCGAGGACGCAATGCGGCGCTACCAGGCCGACCACGGCTGGCAAAGCAAGACGGTCCCGGACTCGCGGGCGCTGATCGACCTGGGCCTCGGACCCAGCCACGACCACCTGCTCAACCCGGAAAGTGCAATGACGACAGAACCCGGCGGCCTGCATCCCGCTTCGGCAAGAATTCCCGCTGGCGATGGGACGCCCGCTCCTCACATCACCCCGCCGCCATCCTCCGGCCCAGCCGCGGATCCCAAGCCGGCCGCCGCTCCTGACCACAACGAATCCAGCCCCCAGTAGAACTGAGAACTAATTCCCCATCACCGGCCGCGGGAAGTAGGGCAAAGGCTGGGCGCTGATAATAGCGCGCGGATTGCCTTCGACCAAAGCTTCCGCCACTTCCTCGCCGCAGATCTCGGCGGCGGCATCGCGAGCCGTGGAGAGCACAGGGACACGTTTTTCCGTGTCGTGCGCGTCACTGGCCAGTACATGAACGGCGTCGTGCTCCAGCAGCCAATGCGCGGCTCGGCGCACGCGCTCGCCCCAGAATCCGGTCAGCGCTGAGCCCGTCATCTGGATCACGCAACCCTGCTCGGCCCACTCCACAACACGCTGGGGGCTCTCGCGCAGAATCGGATTGCGTTCGGGATGAGTGATCACAGCGGTAATGCCGCGGTCGCCCAGTTTGAGGAAACAGTCGGTGGTCTGCTGCGGAATGCTGTAGTTGCTGAGCTCGACCAGCATGTAGTTCGAACCTTCGATCGCATAGCGTGCGGGATTGCCCAGCACGTCCTGGAGATTGTCATAGGAAAGGTGAAAGTCGCAGCCCAGGGTCAGCTTGGGTGCGCTTCCGGCCAGTTCCTGCAGATGGGCGACGAGCCCCTGCAGATATTCGCGGTCGTAGTGGTAGCGGTCGTTGGCGTGAGGTGTGGCCACCATGTGCGTGATGCCATCGGCGGCCGCAATGCGGCACATGGCCACGCAATCGTCCCAGGTTTTTGGGCCGTCGTCTACCTCAGGAAGGATGTGCGAATGAATGTCAACCACAATTGTAGGAACACCAGCACGCCGCCGGTAGTTGCGCTGTCTTGATTTAAGCAGATTCGCGGGGAAAGAGAAAGCCGAGCCATCCCTACCAGATAGTGGGCAGCGCCCGCGATTTGCGAATGGCGCGGTCGGCGGTGATCAGAGGAATATCTTCGATCATTGCAGTCGCACCGATGACGCGGTCCACAGGATCATTTGGATAGCTGGCCGGCAGTGCAAACGCCTGCCAGGCGATGGTGCCCGTGACCGGGAGGACAACAAAGCGGCGTTCGACTTCTGACAGGAAGGATTCAAGGCCGGCAGGGAACTCGATTCGTCCGCGATGCGAAAGCTGGGCTATCTCCACCAGAGTCACATCGGAGATGGACAGACCCCTGCTGCTCCGCCGCCCTTCGTGAATCGCTGCAAGGGCATTCTTCGAGAGGTGCGCCTGATCCAGGCCCAGCCAAAGGACGATGTGCGTGTCGAGTAGGATCAATACAGATCGCCCCATTCCTCGGGGGTGAATGCAGGAGACACGACATCTCCAAGGATCTTGCCTTTGCCCTTGAAGAAGCCGAAGATGTCGTCTTTTTCCTTCTCTACCGGGACGAGCTTGGCCACCGGCTTGCCGCGCTTGGTGATCAGCACAGCCTGGCGTTTGGACTGAACCTCATCCATGATCGCCAGACAATGGACCTTGAACGATCCAGCCGCTATTGTTTTCATCGGGAAACCTTCGATCATGGTCATTATACCATGGTCATAAGCTGGGAACAGCATAGTAAATCAGAGGCTCGGGATGTAGCATTTACTTCTTACAGACCCAAATACGACTCACGCGCTTCAGTCGCACCCTCTGTGAAGTGACCATGTCGCCAATTGTGATGGTTCCCCAGAACCAACTTGAATCGAGCTTGCCATCTACCTTGACCGGGTGCGTCTGTACGATCTCCTTCTTGGAAGGGTATTCAGTCAAGTGCTCGACCCAGCTTCCTTCGATTGTTAGATTCTTCCCTGAAATGCGAACGGGCAAGGTTATGCCGTCCGCCGGTGCTCCTTCGTAAACAAACAGCAGAGCTTCCACGGTTGAGTCGTTAATCTGCCTAAGTGCGAGTTCATATCCAACAAGGTCGCCAGCCTCATCTTTTGTGAGGAATGCATTTGAGTAGACCTGCATGCTGGCGGTTCGGGTGCATTCGTCCTCTTTCGCGCCGAGATGAAGCGGATACAAAACAGGGACCATTGCGATGGCTATAAACAGAATTTTTTGACGACTATTCCGCAGACGTGGCTTTGGGCGCCGATTTTCGGCGGCAGAGGACGGTTTCAACAATACCTCGGACTTCGGGACTGGTTCAGGCTTCTCCATAACGTTCGCGAATGAATTCGGCAATTCCTGCGTAAGCGCTGGTCAATGTCTTTTCATCTGGCAAGAACACAATGCGAAAATGCTGGGTGCCGGGCTTCTGCCCGAAGCCGGAGCCGTGGACGACCATGACGTGTTTCTGCCGGATGAGTTCCTTGACGAAGACTTCGTCGGTTTCGGGGATGTCGATGCGCGGGAACGCGTAGAATGCTCCGCGGGGAGCGACGCAACTCACGCGCGGCGTGGACTCGCACCACTTCTGGGTGAGATCGCGGCGGGAGCGCAGTTTGCGCCGCACTTCCACAAGATGGTCCTGCGGGCCTTCCAGCGCGGGCTTGATGGCGTATTGCTCGGGATGATTGGCACAGAGGCGCGCGCGCAGGAGGCGGTGAATGCCTTCGGTGTAAGGCTTCACGGCCGCCACGTCACCCGAAACGATGCCCCAGCCAATGCGCCATCCGGGAACGAGGTAGTTCTTCGACATCCCGCCGAAGGTGATGCACGGCACGTCAGGCGCAACCGAGGCGAAAGCGATGTGGGGCGTGTCTTTTTCGTTTTCAGAATCGAGAATGAGCTTGTCGTAGATTTCGTCGGAGAAGACGACAAGGTTGTGCCGGCGTGCCAGCTCCGCGATCTGCTCGAGCATTTGCCGTGTGCACAGCGATCCAGTCGGATTGTTGGGATTGATCAGCACGATGCCGCGGGTGTGAGGTGTGACCTTGCGTTCGATGTCGGCGAGTTCCGGCTGCCACGCGTCGTCTTCGTTGAGGTCGTAGGTGTTCAGCGCGATGCCCAGCTTGCACAGAACAGCTGAGTAGAGCGGGTAATCAGGGCTGGGCGTGAGGATGTCTTCCCCGGGATTGACCAGGGCGCTGATGCAGAGGTCGACAGTTTCGCTGACGCCGGAGGTGACGAAGACGTCCCGCACCCTCTTGATGCCCTTGCGCGCGGCCTCGCCGCGAATGGCTTCGAGCGCTTCGGGAACGCCAGGTGACGGTGCGTAGCCATTCTTGCCGTCGCGCATCGCTTTGTAGGCGGCTTCGATGATGTGCGGCGGAGTCTGAAAATCAAAATTGAGCGGGTCGCCGACGTTCAGCGGCAAAACCTTGTATCCCTGCTGCGTGACTTCGTCAGCCACGCAGGCCAGGTCACGAATGGCATAGCGGACGTTGTCCAGGCGCTTGGCGGCGGTGACTTCGCGGGCTTGAGTGATGGGCATGGTGGAGAGCCTCGCCGCAGTGAAGTCCCGGCTGCGGTCAAAGGAAATTCTAACCGCAGAGAATGCCTAGGAGGCAGAGAAATGTGGGTGGTACGAACGGGCGGCGCAAGCGGAGTTAGTGCGGGCTGAAGCTGAGGGAAATTTCCTCGTTGGTTTCGGATGGGGCGGGGGCGTACTTCCACCTCATTACTGCCGTGACCGCGCTCTCGGCGAGGATGGGGTTGCCGCCCCGAATCTCAACCTTGGCGACGGTGCCATTCGGAAGCACGGTCGCGCTCAAACGGACCAAGCCCCCAATTTGGGCGGTCTTCAGAGTTTGGGGGTAGTCAGGCTTGACGGTTACCAGTATCTTGCGGCCAGCCTTAGCCGAACTCTGGGCCGGCAGGCAGGGGGCTAAGCCAGTGGTGAAGAGAGCAAGCATCAGCATCGCAAAAGCGAGCCTGCGCTGGATTCTCCCCTCGAACCATTGTCTAAAGCAGACGACCAAGGCAGCACCTGCGGCACGAGCCTGAAGCGATTGAAACCCCAGCCCACACGGTAGGTGCTCGAAGGTTTCACGGCAAGATTACCGAGGTACCCTTCTGCAGAAAAGCTGGCGATAAATAACAACGGAAAACGCGAATTGAGTCTGAGTCCTCTTTAATCCGCCCGGTCGATCTGGGCTTTCTGCAGCTTGTCCGAATAATCGACGTAGACTGACTTCCATTCGGTATAGAAGTCGATAGCGCCGATGCCGCCTTCGCGATGGCCGTTGCCGGTGGCCTTGGTGCCGCCGAAGGGCAGATGCACCTCCGCGCCGATGGTGGGGGCGTTGATGTACGTAATGCCCGCATACAGGTCGCGGATGGCGGAGAAGGCCTTGTTCACGTCTTTGGTGTAGAGCGCGGACGAGAGGCCGTACTCGATGCCATTGGCGATCTCGATCGCGTCTTCCAAGTCGTCGCAGGGGATGACGGAGACGACGGGGCCGAAGATTTCTTCCTGCGCGATGCGCATCTTGGGATCGACGTCGGTGAAAACGGTCGGCTCCATGAACCAGCCGTACTGATAGGCGCCTTTGTCGAGGCGGTTGCCGCCGCAGAGCAGCTTGGCGCCTTCGTTCTTGCCGATTTCGACGTAGCTGAGGTCGGTCTCCAGCTGTTTTTCGTTGACGGCGGGACCCATCTCGACCGTTTCGTCGAGGCCATTGCCGACCTTCAGTTTCTTCGCCCGCTCCACATATCTGTCGACGAACTCGCCGTAGATGCCCTTCTGCACGATGATGCGGCTGGTTGCAGTGCAGCGCTGGCCGGTGGTGCCGAAACCTCCCCAGAGACCGCCGTCGATGGCGAGGTCGAGGTTGGCGTCGTCGAGGACGATCATGGGATTCTTGCCGCCGAGTTCGAGCGAGCAGTGTTTGAAACTCTTGGCGGCGATGCCGCCTACGATGCGTCCGACTTCCGAAGAGCCGGTCAGAGAGATGGCGCGCACGTCGGCGTGCTCGGCGAGCGGCGTGCCGACCATCGATCCGAAGCCGGTCACGATATTGACTACGCCCTTGGGCACACCGGCGTCGGTGAGGGCGCGGACCAGGTTAAAGGTGGAGAGCGGAGTGTCCTGCGCGGGCTTGATGACGCAGGTATTGCCGCACACAATGGCGGGCAGCAGTTTCCAGGAGGCGATGGCCATGGGGAAGTTCCACGGCGTGATCATGCCGCAGACGCCGATGGGCTGGCGTATGGCCATGGCGAACTTGTTGGGCATCTCGGAGGGGACGGTGGGGCCGAAGAGGCGGCGTCCTTCGCCGGCATTGTAGTAGGCGGCATCAATCGCCTCCTGCACGTCGCCGCGGGTTTCGGCGAGGACCTTGCCCATTTCGCGGGTCATGTCGCGGGCATGGTCTTCCTTGCGCTCAATCAGGATTTCGGCAGCGCGGAATACCATCTCGGCGCGGCGCGGGGCGGGGACGAGGCGCCACCTGGCGAAAGCGCGTTTGGCGGCGTCGACGGCGGCGTCCACGTCGGCCTTGGCCGATTTCTGGAAGATTCCCACCACGTCGCGGGTGTCGGCAGGATTGCGATCTTCGAAGGTCTCGCCGGTGGAGGAGTCGACCCACTCGCCATCGATGAAGTTCCTGAGGACCTTCGTTGGCGTGTGGCTGAGAGTGGCCGGGGAAGCCAGAGTGTCGGTTGCCATGATGTCTCCTTATGAATGCCCTGAGTATTGATGCTACAGCGGGGGTGGAAGGCGCGGCAAGCGAGGGGATGAGGCGGCATCCGGCTTCCGTCGTCCGCATGATTCAGCGCCTAAAGGCGCATTCATTCGCAGCCAAAAGCGGCATGCCTGAAGGCATGCCCTGATACGAATCAACTGCTCCCGGGGGGCCACTATCCCCCGGCGATGGCGCCAATTACGATAAAAGGCTCCTTGCCGGAGGCGACGGCGTCGGGGAGCGGGGCATCGGGCGGATCGAGGGAGAGATCCTCCTCGCAGGCGAAGAAGCGGAGGAACGCGCGGCGCTGCTGGGTGACGTGGTCGCGGATGGTGCCGCGCAGCATGGGATAGCGAGCCTCGAGCGCATCGAGGACGGAGCGCTGCGTGACCGGGGATGCGACTTCAAGCTCGACGTCGCCGCGAACTTGGGCCAGGTTTCGGAGGTGTGGGGGGAGGACGACTCGGATCATGGGGACTCGTTTTTGCTCGACTAGAGGCCTTGACCATTCTTCAGGCAGTTTCTTGCTGATCCATCATAGTCTGCTTTCACAATGCCGGACTGATCCGCACAGTATGCCGGCAGATCATGACCTAGCGGACTTGCAGTCAAGTGGTAACTTGAGTTCGGCCTGACTCCTGCTGCTGGCCGGCATTCCGTGAGCTCAAACATGTATCCGTTCTTTCTCCCATTCACGATTGTTCTAGCGAAGGCAAGATCTGTTAGATCGCACGTGTAACCAAGACTGGGGTGAGTTTCTGCGAACTTGCCTTCCTCGACCACGAGGTTCCTCATGAGGTTCCTCATAGTGAAGATCGCTGAATCCACGTATCCCAGAGCGCGAAGGCGGAGAATATGCCTCACGACGATCCAGCAAAAAATAATCACCGCTAAACCCAATATCGCCGAGCGCGCGGTGAACCAGGATCTTCGTCTAATCACTGCGCAGTCTTCTGAGTCTGACATCTAGAACCAGAACGAGCTTGGAAGTTCGTCTTGCACGGAATACAGCTCAGGCGGCGGCCTCCCCCGCGTGAGCCTTCTCCAAATCGGCGATGATGATTTTGTTCATCTTGAGCATGGCTTGCATAACAGCCTTCGCTTTTTTGGGGTCGGGATCGCTCATCAGCTGGCCGAGCGCTTTGGGAATGACTTGCCACGACAGGCCGTACTTGTCTTTGAGCCAGCCACAGCGGCCTTTTTCTCCGCTGGCGGAGAGCTTTTCCCAGAGTTCATCCACTTCCGCCTGGGTTTCGCAGCTCACGAAGAACGAAACCGCTTCGTTAAACTTGAAAATCGGTCCTGCATTCAACGCCATGAACCGCTGGCCTTCCAGTTCGAAAGTGACCGTGAATACTTTGCCGTCCTTGCGGCTGACGTTGAGCGCGCGGCCGTTTTTGAAGATTGAGAGGTAGTGGTTCATGGCCTCTTCGGCTTGGCTGTCGAACCACAAGAATGGCGTAATCCTTGGCGTGATTTGAGGCATAAGTACTCCTTGGTTCAGCCGATGCTATGCCAGCGTCTGCACTTCGACCGACAGCACCGCCGGCAAATCCCGCACAATCGGATTCCAGCTGTCTCCGGCATCTGCCGAGGCGTACACTTGCCCGCCCGTGGTCCCGAAATAAATGCCGCACTTATCGAGCGAGTCGACGGCCATGGCGTCGCGCAGCACGTTGACGTAGCAGTCTTTTTGCGGCAGACCTTTGGTGAGCGGCTCCCACTCGTTGCCACCGGTGCGGCTGCGGTAGACGCGCAGCTTGCCCTCGGGAACAAAATGCTCCCCGTCGCTCTTGATGGGAACGACGTAGATGGTCTCGGGCTCGTGGGCGTGTACGTCGATCACGAATCCGAAGTCGGTGGGCAGGTTGCCGCTGACTTCTTTCCAGTTGTCGCCGGCATCGTCGCTGCGCATCACGTCCCAATGCTTCTGCATGAACAGCACGCCCGGGCGCGACGGGTTCATCGCGATGTGGTGAACGCAGTGGCCGACCTCGGCAGTCGGATCGGGGATGTATTGGGACTTTAATCCACGGTTGATTGGCTTCCAGGTCTTGCCGCCATCGTCGGTGCGGAATGCACCCGCAGCTGAGATGGCGATGATGATCCGTTGCGGATTGCTCGGATCGAGGATGATGGTGTGCAGGCACATGCCGCCAGCGCCGGGCTGCCATTTGGGACCAGAGGCGTGACCGCGCAGTGCGGAAAGTTCCTGCCAGTTCTCGCCACCGTCGGTCGAGCGGAACAGGGCAGCGTCCTCAACACCTGCGTAGACCGTGTCGGGATCGGTGAGCGAGGGTTCGAGATGCCAAACGCGCTTGAACTCCCAGGGATGCTGCGTGCCGTCGTACCACTGATGCGTGGTGAGCGTCTTGCCGGTTTCGGCAGAGGCGTCGTAAACAAACTTGTTGCTCGCGCTTTTCGGGGGGCCTGGGGTGGGCGGTTCTCCGGGCCGCGTTCCCGGCTGATGCCAGGTTTTGCCGCCATCGTCGGAGCGTTGAATGATCTGGCCAAACCACCCGCTGGACTGCGACGCGTACAGGCGATTTGGGTCTGCAGGCGATCCCTTGACGTGATACATCTCCCAGCCTGCAAAATGCGGGCCGCTGACCTCCCAGTTCTCGCGCTTACCGTCCGACATAAGGACGAAGGCGCCCTTGCGTGTGCCGACCAGTACTCGTACGCTGCTCATCGCTTCCTCTCGTTGGTTGGATTCATTGCTGGTCCTACCTGGCCCACCCTCTTCTGTTTAGACTTCTGTTTAGGGTTTCTGGTAGCTCAGTACAACGACTCCCGATCCAAGAACCTTTGTCGCGGCAAGCTTCAGGCGAATTCTTTCCCTGATGCCCTGGAACAGCGGGTTGCCGCGGCCTATCAAAACCGGGCTGAGAATGATCCGGTATTCGTCAATCAACCCCATTTGCAGAAGCGCCGATGCCAGACGGGCGCTGCCCAGGACCACCATGTCTTTCCCCGGCTGTTGCTTCAATTTCGTGACTTCTGCCTGGATGTTGTTGCTTACCAGCCTCGAATTATTCCAGTTCACCGTCTGCAGGGTCTTGGAGAAAACAATTTTCGGCAGATTATTCATTTTGTCGGCGATTTCATCAGCCGGGGCGGACGGCCAGTAATTCGCCATGTGTAGATACGTTACACGCCCGAACAAAAGTGTGTCCGCCGCACGCAGCATGTCCTTGGCATATTCAAAGAACTCCTCGTCAGGGACAAACCAATCGAGTCCATGGTTGGGTCCTTCGAAGAAGCCATCCAGCGATACTACGTTTGAAACAATCAGCTTTCTCATGCAGATTCCCGGGCTTGCGTTCATCCACGCGCGACAAGGAGTTGGCTCGCTAAAGGAGCCTGCGGCGCCCAAAGCACGATTTGAAACCACGGGCCGTCGCAGGCTCATCGAGCGGTTGACGTCGAGTGCGGATCAGGCCTCAAGCCGCCTTCGTGGCCGGACTGCGCATCTGCTTCATGAACCCGCGCATGGCAGCGACGTGGCCGGGTGAGCGTTTCTCGATCCAGGCTTCGTAACGCTGTGCGGCTTTCTCGAGGTGTCCAAGAAACTGCCTGTTCTGGTATCGTTCCCGAGCCTGTGGGACCATTGCCTTGGCAATCTCCCATACCCCAAAGAACTCGCCCGTGGTCTCAAAGAACAGGTCCTCGTGAAGCAGGCCGTAATTGAGCAGCGCGCAGGCTTGGTCCCAGTAGCCGAGCACCATCATCGCGAATGCTCCTCCTTCCGTTCCCGGAGCTGCGATTCGCATAGCGTCGTCGAAGTTCTCGACTAAATAGTTCTTGAAGAACCAGTCTCGTGCCTGGCGCAACCGTGCCTCGCGGCGCTGTTCGTAGACTTGCAGCTGGAGTTGTGCTTGTTCGTGCGTAGGTTTTGTTTCCATGGTTCTGCTTCTCCTCTTCCTTTGATTTCGTGGTTGTTAGATACCCCTGTTTCGAAAAGGATGACTTCCTTTTCCGATTTTCGCTCAGCCATACCCTCACACTAGTTAGTCGAACGGTCGGGGTCAAAATCGACAGGCCCGCCAGGAAAATTGGCGCGCGGCAGGTCCTTCTGGGCGCAGGCGACAGCCTCAGTGTCCGGCTGATCTGGCGTCGCCTCCATCCGCGTCGAATTCTTCTGCCATCCATTTCTGCAGCGCGGTGATGTTTTGCGGGCGGCCGAGGAAATTCTTGACCAGATCATTCGCTGACATGGACCCTCCCGGTTCAAGCACGAGGCGGCGGTAGCGCATGGGAGCGTCGCCCGCGAGCAAATTTTGATGATCGAACTGCACGAAGAAGTCCTCCGCGATCACCTTGTCCCAGAGGTAAGTGTAATAAGCGGAAGAGTAGCCACCGAGGTGTGTGAACGAGGCCCACAGGTGGGTTTCGGGCAGAGGAGTGAAGAACGTGTAGCGGCGGCCGCTGTCGAGGGTGACGGCATCGAGGTCGACATCCCCGGGCTTATCCTTGTAAATGTCGTAGGAAATGGCGGTGTAGCGGTTCTGCTGGGTGACCCAGCCGCCGCGTCCGAAGGCGGAAGCGCGTTTCATGCGCGCGACCAGTTCCGCAGGGATGGACTCGCCCGTCTTGTAATGGCGGGCGAACTTAGCCAGCACCTGCGGGCTACGAATCCATTCCTCGAGCATCTGCGAAGGAGCTTCCACGAAATCGGATTCCATACTGATGCCGCTGATGCCCGCCCATTGTTGCTGTCCGCCGAGGATGTGGTGCATCAGATGGCCGAATTCGTGGAAGAAAGTTTCGACATCATCGTAGTCCATCAGGCCGGGATCGCTCACCGTGGGTGCGGGAAAGTTGCAGACCAGAATGGCTTCAGGGACTTGTTTGCCGCGGATGCCATCGAGCACCGGTACCATCTCGGCATGGCTGTACTTGCCGGGACGCGGATGCATGTCGAGATAAAAGCGGCCGATGGGCTTGCCATGATCGACGACAATCCAGGTCTCGACGCTAGGATCCCAGGAGGGCACGCCCTGTTCCTGCTGAAAGCTGACGTGGAAGAGTTCGGCCGCGGCGTCGAGGATCCCCTGCTTGACCTGCATGAAGGGAAAATACGGGCGCACGGATTGGGAATCGAAGTTGTACTTCGAGCGGCGGACGAGTTCTGAAAGGTAGCGTCCCTCGTGGTCCCAGATTTCTTTGGCGCCGGGGCTGGTCTTCTGCTTTTCGGCGAGAAGCATTTCGAACTCGCGCTGCGCTAGCGGGCGCGCGGCATCTTCGACCTGCTGGATAAAGCTGGCGATGTTCTGCCCCTTGGCGATCATCTTGTCGGCGGCGTTGTAGTCGGCCCAGGAGCGATAGCTGAGCAGGGTGGCGATCTCATAACGTGTCTTCAACAGACTAGTGAGCACTTCCTGGTTCTGGGGATAGGCGCGGGTGTTGAATGCGACCGAAACGCGGCGCCGCAGGGAATCGCTTTTGGCGAAACTCAGGACAGGGAATACATCCGGATAGTCGGTGGTGATGTGAACTTTGCCATTGGCGTCAGGCTTGTGGCTGTCGATGTAATCCTGGGGCAGGCCGTCGAGTTCGGCGGCATCGGCCTCGACGATTTTCGTGTCGTCGGAAATATTGCGATCAAAGGTGGACTGCTCCTCGGTGGCCTGGTCGTTCAGCTTTTTGAGGCGGGCGCGGGTGGCATCGTCCTTGTCGACGCCGGCCAGGCGGAACTCCAGCAACTGCCGCTGGACATAATAGCGCGTGGCAGAATCGGCTTTGGCAAGATCGAGGCTTGCCAGTGCGTTGTAGACGTCATGGTTGAGGGCGATCGCAGTCTGGGCAGCGCTGGCCTTGGTGACCATGGCGGTGGCGTGATCGCGAAAGCCTGCGTCGGGATGCACCTGCTGCATCAGTCCCGCGAAATACGCGGTGGAGTTGATCTGCCGGATGGCTTCATCGAAAGGCGCGAGCGTGTTGTCGATCGTCCTCGGACCTTTGACCGCGAGCAGCATGTCAATGGAACGCTGCCCGGCGGCGAGGCGATCGTTCTCGATTTTCTCGAAGGCAGAGACGTCGGGCTTTGCGGCCCAGACGGTTGGCTGCGACACTTTTATTTCTTGCGCTGACGTGATGGTAGCGAGAACGGTAGCGAAGCAGAAGAAGATGGCGATTCGTCCAGTGAACTCCATGCGAAGACCTCGTGAGAAAAACTCTGTTGGCCGAGTTGAGCAAGCGGACGCCGGCTTTGCGGCGCTGATTATTGTTCTTTGGGGCGCATGGGGCTGTCAAACACCAAAACAGGCCAGAGCCTCAACAAAACAGAGTGAGAATGTCTGGGTGAGAGAACTAGCGCCAGTGTTTCAGGTGTGGCCAGAGTTGGGCGAGGGTTCCAAATTTCGCGCCGTGGCAGAGGAAAACGTCGATTTGTTTTTCCAGGGCGTAGGGATTGTCGGCGGATGTGCCTACATATTCGACATGCTCCCAAAGCTGTTCGAGACGTACGCGGCGGTCGTCTAAAACAATCATGCAATTACCGGAGTAGCCGCGCGGTCCCCAGAGAAACCACGTCTGGTGGCCGCTGAGAGCTGGAGGCAGGCCATAGCGGCGGCCGAGGAAGTCGATGGCGCCGGCCTGGCCGTAGTCCTGCGCGAAGATGCCACAAGCTTTGTTCCTGCGCTCGTCCGGGGGAATGCGGTTCCAGGCTAGTGCGGTCTCGGCTACGATTTCTTCCCATCCGAACTGATCGGCATACCACTGGGGCAACGCGGCGCGCGCATGGGAGTGTTCCATGACCGGCAGCTTGAAGGGGAGATACTTCGTGTAAGCGATGAAGTTGTCCGGAGTCAGAATGGGCACAGTCACCGGCGCGAGATGCGCGCCGCTGGCCAACAGAACAATGACGATGGCCGGCTTCAGCCACGCAAGGCGCGGCCGAGAATCTTCCGGACCGTTATTTTGCGGGGTGTCGTCTTTCCGACCATCAATCGCAGACTCGATCACGACGGCGCCTGCGGCCAGGAGCATGGGATAGACGGGTGCGAGGTAGTAGTTCTTGCCGTGGAGCAAGAAGAAGACGGTGTAGCACACCAGGTAGCACAAGCCGAGCACGCGATACGGCTTGAGGCGCGCAGAGAAGAGCAGGGCAAACAGTCCCGTCAGCCAGATGGGCGCGGTGAAGGGATGGACCAAAAGAGTCTGCTGGAAGAAATACTGCCCAGCAGGCAGAACCACATCGCGGCCTTCGGCTTTGATATTGCGCATCAACTGCAGGAACGGCCAATCGTACTTGATGTTCCACAGCAGGTTGGGCAGGAAGATCAGGAATGCCGCCAGTCCGCCGAGCCAGATCCATTGGTTCAGAAAAACGCGGCGTTGTTCGGTGAGGAGCAGACCGACCACGATGCCGAAGCCGAATAAGGCAATCGAGTATTTTTCTTCGAGGCCGAGTCCGGCGATAACGGCAAACCACAGCCAGTAGCAGGGGCCATTCTCAGTTCCGGGGCGCTTGATGGCAAGGATGACGAAGTAAGCGCAGCCCATCCAGAGGTTGGGCTCAAGACAGTTCGTGCCCAGCAAACTGCCATTCGAGAGATACTGCGGAGCGATGACCACTGCGATAGCGCTGAGCAGCAGGGCGAAGCGGCGGCCGCCAAGTTCGCGCGCGATCAGGGCGGTCTGCACAACCAGCAGGGAAGAGGCGAGCGCGGGAATGAAACGAATGCTGCGCAGGGAGTCTCCCAGAACCGCGCGGCAGATGTGGATCAGGAAGGGAATGAGTGGAGGCTGGTCGACGTAGCCCCAGGCCAGATGGTCGCCGCAGGACATGTAGTCAAACTCGTCGCGAAAATAGCCGTAGCGGTTGTTGAAGTAGATGTGGAACAGAAGCTTGGCCAGGGCGATGAGCCAGATCGCGGCCATGCCGGTAGAGAGCAGAGATTTGCGGGAAAACGGAAGCGAGTCAGCTGTGTTGCCCATGGGAGCCCGGGGGCTGCGTTGCAGCCGGCACTATCTTAACTTGAGGGTCCTAAATCCGTCGCCGTTCCTGACGCGCTGAAGTTGGCGTCGAACCGCAGGACGCGGGTCAATGAGTGTAATGGGGATATTTCACCAAGAACGCGTTAAAGATTCGCTCGGCTCCATCCATGTTTGAGACTCTGGCCTGTTTGTGGTCAAATACTCGCCACCTTCTGTTTCGGGGGTGCGCCATGAAGATTGGTTTCTCTCTACCTAACATCGGACCAATCGGCACCGCGGAAGCGATCACGAAAGTTGCGCAACGCGCCGAGGCTCTCGGATATAACAGCTTGTGGACGATCGAACGCTTACTGTATCCCCTCAAGTTGCAAAGACCCTATCCCGGCACGCCGGACGGACACCTGCCTGAAATTTACAAGCAAGCGCTTGATCCGCTCGACACGCTTACTTACGTCGCAGCCCAAACGAAAAAGATCAAGCTGGGGACCAGCGTGCTCGACATGCCCTACCACAACCCCGTCGTACTGGCTCGCCGGCTGACCACCCTCGACGTCCTTTCCAACGGCCGGCTATGCGTCGGTTTAGGTCTCGGTTGGAACAAAGACGAAATGGATGCAACCGGCGCTGACATGACGAAACGCGGCGCCCTGGCGGATGAATTTCTGCCGTTGCTCAAAGCCATTTGGACCACGAATCCGGTCGAATTTAATGGGAAGTTTTTCAAGGTGCCCAAGTCTTATATCAATCTCAAGCCCGTGCAGAAGCCACATCCTCCAATTTACCTAGGAGCCTTTGTCCCAGCGGCGCTCAAGCGCCTCGCAAAACTGGCCGACGGATGGAATCCGGTTTTCATCCCGATACCCGGCATGGCAGAAATGTTCGGCAGCATAAAACAGATGGCAAAGGAAGCCGGGCGCGACCCGTCCGCCTTGGTCATGGTGGTTCATGCCGTCCTGGAGATCACCGAAAAACCGTTGGGCAAGGACAGGGCGATATTTTCCGGTTCGCTCGAACAGATCAGCGAGGATGTTAGAGGCTGCGCCAAAATCGGCGCCGATGAGGTCTTCTTTGATCCGGCGTTTGCTCCCGACGGGCAATCGCTCGATCACTGGTTATCTTTGCTGGAACAACTGCGGGGAATGATGACTGTTGGCTAGTCGCGCCCGGGTTGTTGCGGGACTAGATCTTTCCCCATGCGGTGATGCGCACGGGAGTAACGCGCAGGACAGGAGCATCATCATTGAGCATATGCGTGTCATATTGCGGGTACTTCGCTCTCAAGCGCTGAATAGCGTGCTTGTGTTCCGCCGAGGCTGAAACCATTTCCGCCTCTCCTCGCACAAGCACGTACCAGAGACGCGTCCAGTCTTCGTCGTATTGGTCCACGAGCAATGCCACCTGCGGCGTATTCTTAATGTTCCTCAGCCGCGCCAACTGAGTCGGAGCTACTCGCTTCGGCTTGTGATCAATTGCGGAATGGAAGACTGACCCGTCCCAGACAAAGCAGATAGGGATCAAGTGAGGCCTTCGGTCAGCGTCTAGTGTGGCCAGATGTGCAATCCGTGCCACTTCCAGTCTTGCGCGAATCTCCGGCGAGATTAGCGGAACTTTGGTTGCCATGGCGCGGCGAATACTCATCAATTCTAGACTCCGCCTGAGGCCGGCGTCTTTAGGCAAGTTCAGTTGTTGAAATCAGGCGATTTCACTCATTGTGAAGACCCGACCACAGTTGATCGGCGTGCGTGCATTAGGTCCGTGCCTCCCACTTCTCGCACAGAACGCGCGAGAAATGGGGTACCCTCATTTGTGGCAGTGCGACGCCGGGTTCACACCAAGGTAACGTCCTCATTTGATTACCTGTTCATCCTGCCGATGGGCTTGTGTTAGCGTGGAAAGTACCGTAATCACTAGGGATTTGCCGAGGGTATCTCGCTCTCCGTGTCTTCGACGACTCGCAAACCGGGCCTCCACGTTGCGTGGAAAACGGTCACCTACCGCAGTGTGGCCCTGCTGATTCTGGCAGTCGCGGTCGTGTTTTTTGTGGGCCTGCGCCTGGCCTTTCCGCAGTTCACCGAGAGTGGTATCCAGGCGGCGGACAACGCGGCGAGCAAAATCCTGGAGCGCGTCGCGGGGATGGCTCCGGCTGCCGGACCGGGCGCTTCCACGGCTCAGCAGGCGCACTTCACCGCGCTGGATGGGACGGTGCGGGTGAAGAAGAGCAGCAGCAACAGCTTTATTTCCGCCGACTACAACGTTCCCCTGGAGAAGGGCGACGTGGTGCAGACGGGTTCGGAAGGCATGGCCAAGGTGGTGTTCAACGATGGCACCAGCTACACGGTGAAACAGGATTCGCTGATCGTGATCGAAGAGAACTCGGCCAACGATCAGCAGCAGACGAACGTGGCGGTCGCGGTGAGCACCGGCACCGTGGACCTTTCGACGGCAACCTACGCGCAGGGCTCAAAATCGCAGGTGATTGTGGCTGGGGCAACGGCTTCGCTGGCGCCAGAGTCGGCGGCGCAGGTACACAACGATCCTAAGGCCGACCAGCACGAGATTTTGGTGAAAAAGGGCGCGGGCGAAGTCACGCGCAACGGCGAGACCGTGCGCCTGGCAAACTGGGAAAAGGTCAGTTTCCAGGGGCCAGCCACGCACCTGGAGAAGGCAAAGGAGATCGGGCCGCCCACTCCGATTTCCCCGGCAAACATGATGCCGATCTTCGTCTCCGGGGAGAGCACCAAGGACGTGGAGTTTTCCTGGACGGCGATGGCGAACGCGGTGGGCTACCGGCTGCGGATTTCCCGAAACCCATACTTTTCCTCTACACTGGTTGACAAGAAAGTTAATACAGCAGACGTTACCGTCACAAGTCTGGGTGAAGGAGCGTACTACTGGATGGTAGAGTCATACGATAGTCAGGGAAAAGAATCGGTCGAGAGCGAGAAAAACCGTTTCACCATCATTCCCAAGGGCAAGCAGACGGATGCTATTGACCTGGAACTGGATCCGTTCGTTCAGCATGGGCACGTGATCGAGGTGTTAGGGAAGACCCAGGTAGGCGCGCGGGTGATGGTAAACGGGCGCGAAGTGCCGATGATCGCCGCGGATGGCAGTTTTCACTACTTTACGCCGCCGCTGCCGGCGGGCGAGAGTGTGATCACGGTAACGGCACAGACGGCGCAGGGCGGGGTCAACACCCAGCAGAAAAAGATCATTATTCAGTAGTCAGGGAGGGGGCCAGAGCCCAAGGGTCTGGCCAGTGGGACAAAGCACCTTCGGACCGGGCAGAGTTGCAAAGCATCCCATAGAATGAAGGAAGGCTGGCATCTGCGCCGGATGGCAGAAACCCGGGCTTGCCCGGCAGCACAGCGGTCCATGTAGATCGCGAGAAAACCTGGTTATGTCAAGCAACGGATTTCATTCCAATCGTTCGCACAATCTGCGGTCGCTGTTCAGTTTGTTTTCCAGCGACCTGGCTATCGATCTGGGCACGGCCAACACGTTGGTCTATGCGCGGGGCAAAGGCATTGTCGTCAATGAGCCTTCCATCGTGGCCATGAACAAGAACACGAACGAAGTCGAGGCGGTGGGCAAAGAGGCGAAAGAGATGCTGGGCCGCACGCCGGGCAACATCGTCGCTATCAAGCCCATGAAGGATGGCGTGATCGCCGACTTCAAGGTCACCGAGAAGATGCTGAACTATTTCATCCAGAAGGCGCACAACCGCAAAATGCTGGTGCATCCGCGGATCGTGATTGGCGTGCCTTCGGAGATCACGCAGGTGGAAAAGCGCGCGGTCATGGACTCGGCCTACCGCGCCAAGGCGAGCGAAGTGCACCTGGTGGAGCAGGCGATGGTGGCCGCCATCGGAGCCGGGCTGCCGATCACCGAGCCCAGCGGCAACATGGTGGTCGATATCGGCGGCGGCACCACCGACATCGCGGTGATTTCGTTGAGCGGCATCGTCTATTCGCGGTCCGTGCGTATGGCCGGCAACCAGATGGACGAAGCCATCATGAATTATCTGAAGCGGAAATATAACCTGCTGATCGGCGAGCGCACGGCGGAGCAGATCAAGATGGAAATCGGTTCGGCGCACCAACTCGACAAGCCGATGACCATGGAAATCAAAGGCCGGAACCTGATCGAGGGCGTGCCCAAGACCATTACGGTAGATGACGGCGAAATCCGCGAGGCGCTGAGCGAGTGCGTTTCGACGATTATGAATGCGATCCGCGTGGCCCTGGAGCGTACGCCGCCCGAGCTTTCCGCCGACATCAGCGACCGCGGCATCGTGCTCACCGGCGGCGGCGCGCTGCTTAAGAACCTCGACAAGCGCATCCGCGAGGAAACCGGGTTGCCGGTTTCGATCGCGGACGATCCTCTCTGCAGCGTGGTGCTGGGCACCGGCAAAATGCTCAGCGACTTCAAACTGCTGCGGAAGATATCGATTGAATAATTCGAGTTGCGAGTACTGAGTACCCGGTACCGAGTAAGAACCAGCATCCACGGTACTCGCTACTCGGTACTCGGTACTGCATTATGGAGTCTTTACTCGGCCGCTATCGGAATCTGATCATCCTGGTGGGCGTGTTGTTTCTGCAGTTGCTGGGGCTGGCCGTGCAGGTCAAACGCAGCGAATCGGAAAACACCCGCGTGATCAGGATTTGGGCGATCGACGCGATTAGCCCTTTCGAGCGCGCCCTGGTTTCCCTCCAAAACAGCTGCGGCAATGTCTGGCACAACTACTTTTATTTGCGTGGCGTGCGTGCCGAGAACCGCCAGCTTAAAGAGCAGATCGAACAGATGCGTCTGGAGCAGGTGCGTCTGAGCCAGGATGCCGAGCAGGCCCACCGTCTGCAGGCGTTGCTGGCGTTCAAGGAGCAGATTGTCGCCAAAACTGTGGCGGCGCAAGTGATTGGGTCAAGCGGCAGCGATCTCTCCCGCATCGTCTACATCGACAAGGGCGAAAACGATGGCCTGAAGGCGGACATGCCGGTGGTCACGGCAGATGGCATCGTTGGCAAGGTCCTGTTGGTGTCTGCGTCGGTCTCGCAGGTGCTGCTCATCAATGACCAGAGCAGCGGCGTCGGAGTGATTTTGGAGAAGTCGCGGTTGCAGGGTGTACTGCGGGGAACACCCAATGGCGAAGTGATCTTGGACCGCGTGATGAGCGACGAGCAGGTCGCGCCGGGCGAAAAGGTGCTGAGCAGCGGGGGAGACCAGATATTCCCCAAGGGTATGCCGGTGGGCGCGGTGAGTAAGGTTAGTCAAGGCAAGGAAGTGTTCCTGAACATCAAGATCAAACCGGCGGCCGACTTGAGCCGTCTGGAAGAAGTCTTGGTGGTTACCCAGAAGCAGGAACGCGAGACAGTGGCAGAAAATAACACCCGAGTGCGCGCTGCGGACATTCTGGCGGAGAGGTTGCCCTCGGTACCGGACAAGCCGGCAACGACCACGGACGCCTCAGGCAAGCCAGCAACGGCTGGGAGCGCTGCAGCGGGTTCGGCAGCAACTGCCGGATCGAACGCGCAGCCGAACACCGGTGTAAAGCCCAAAAGCACGGCCTCGCCGGTGGGTCCTGCCGGGACGTCCTTGAAGCCCGCTGACGGGGCCGCAACCAAGCCCCCGGGAACGGCCTCCCCGACGTCGAAGCCAAATCGTTCGACCGCTGGCGAGACGCCGCGTGTCGTGTCAGCCGGCGGGCAAATCGCTACGCCGAAAGCGGCGGTGGAGAAGGCTGCATCGCCCAGCGGTGCAGCAGCCACAGGAGGTGCCGAGACGGCAGAGCCAGGAACGAAGGCGACGAATCCGGCGCCGAAAGCGGATCCTCCAAAACCCTCTGTGCCAAAGCCTGCCACACCGAAGCCTGCGGCGCCGGATACCCAAAACGAACCTCCATCCCAGGACGGTCCACGCTAGCCGTGCCCATTACTTACACATCAGGGGAACAGACCGAGGTTTACCGGTTTAGCCTGCCGGCAACCATCCTGATTCCATTGCTGGCACTCTTCCTACAGGCGTTTGTTCCGCGGCGCTTTCCGTGGTTCTCGATCTTTGATCTTCCCCTGCTGGTGACCATATTTTTTGGCATGGCGCGGCGGAACCCGATGTCGGGGCTGCTGACCGGGGGCGCGATCGGCCTGGTGCAGGACGCGCTGGGCCACTATCCGATTGGGGTCTACGGGATCGCCAAGACCGTGGTGGGCTTCGGAGCATCGTCGCTGGGCGTGAAACTGGATGTGGACAATGCCGGCGCGCGTTTCCTGGTGACGATGGGATTTTATCTGGTGCATGCCGCGGTCTATTTTGCGGTAGCGCGTGGCATGGTCAATCTGACTCTGAATTGGAGCTGGAACCGCGGCATTTTGGCTGGACTGGCGAACGCTGTGCTGGGTGTGGCGCTTTATTTTGTATTGGACAAGTTCAAGCAAAGGGCGTGAGAGCAGTGATCAGTGGTTAGTGGCCGCCAGTGTTTGCTGGGCTATGACTTCCGTCACCCTCTTGGGCAATGCCTTGAAGCCAGCAGCGCATTACAATAAATCTGAACCGCAAATTTCCTCGGAGTGTTCGACTGGCCACTGACTACTGGCCACTGATTTATGTTTGGCCGCGACGAAAAAGTATCGGGAATCCGCCTCACGGCAGCGCAGTACATCATCCTTGCCATCTTTCTGGTGCTGGCCTACGGACTGTGGCGGCTGCAGGTGATGCAGAGCGATCTGTACGCCAACCTGGCGGAAAGAAACCGCATCCGCAACGTACCCATTCTCGCGCCTCGCGGCCGGATTCTGGATCGGGAAGGGCGCACGATCGTGGACAACTATCCGTCGTTCTCCGCGCTGGTTCTGCGTGACACGTCGCATGACCTCAACGCGGATGCCGACCTGATCGCCCAGGGCCTGCATATGGATCCCAACGAGGTGCGCGCGCGGGTTCGCCACTTCTCTGCTTCGCCCCAGTACCAGCCGATTTTCCTCAAAGAAGACATCACGCCGGACGAGCTGGCATTTATCGATGCGCATCGCAACGAATTGCCGGAGCTGGATACGATCATGGCGCACCGCCGGCTGTATCCGCGCAACGGATTCATGGCGCACATGATCGGCTATGTGGGCGAAGTCACGGAAGACATGCTCAACCAGCCGCAGTTCGATCTCTTTAACCCGGGAGACGTGGTGGGGGTTTCTGGGGTGGAGCGGCAGTACAACGCGATGTTGATGGGGACAAACGGCGCGCGGCGCACGGTGGTCAACAGCCATGGCCGCGAAGTGGGGCTGCTGGGAGAAACCGCGGCGGTTCCGGGAAAGCAACTCAAGCTGACGGTCGATATCGACTTGCAGATTGCAGCCGAAGAAGCTCTGGACGGGAGGAATGGCGCGATCGTGGCGATGGATCCGCGCACGGGCGAAATTCTTGCCATGGTGAGCCGGCCGACGTTTAATCCCAACGATTTTTCGGTGCGAATTTCGCGCGACGAGTGGAACAAGCTGGTCAACGACGACGACCATCCGCTCCTGAATAAGGCGATCCAGGCGCAACTGGCGCCCGGCTCGACGTTCAAGATCATCATGGCTACGGCCGGCCTCCAGGAAGGCATCGCACAGGACATGAAGGTCAACTGTGCTGGAGGCGCCGAGTTTTACGGGCGCTACTTCAAGTGCTGGGTGGTGGCCGAACACCGCGTGCACGGCGTGGTGGACATCAGTAAGGCGATTTACCAATCGTGCGATGTGTTTTTCTACACGCTGGCGGAAAGGCTCGGCATCGGGAGGATTGCCAAGTATGCGACGGCGTTCGGCCTCGGCCAGAAGACGGGCATCGATCTGCCGCAGGAAGTCAGCGGGGTGATGCCGTCGGAAGAATGGAAGATCCGAAACTACAAGCAGAAATGGTTTGCGGGAGAAACTATTTCGGTTGGCATTGGGCAAGGTGCGGTGGCGGCCACGCCCATCCAGATGGCACGGGCCATTGGAGCGATCGCCAGCGGAGGCCGGCTGGTGCGGCCGCACGTGGCGAACCCCATCGATCTTCCGCCCGGGGTGATCCCGGCGTCGAATGTACCCGCGGAAACCGGCATTCCGCTCGACCCCAAGAATTGGGAGATCATCACCGACGGTATGGCGGCCGTGGTGAATCCCGGGGGGACGGCAGCGCTATCGCATCTGCAGAACATCGATTTTGCCGGCAAGACCGGCAGCGCGCAGACTATCAGTAACGCGTTGAAGGCGAAGCTGGGGGCTGCGGGGAAAGCAAACTTCAAGGACAACGGCTGGTTTGTGGGAGTCGAACCGCGGCGGAATCCGGAGATCGTCGTCTGCACCCTGCTCGAAGAAGGCGAGCATGGATACCTGGCCGCGCGCGCGGCGGCCAAAGTGATCAAGGCATTCGTGGACAAGCAGCAGCGCCTGCCGGCGAAGATGGCAAGGAAAACGGAAAACAGCGGCAGGGTCGAGGTCGGAGCCGTGTGGACGATTCCGGATGCGGACTCGGAATTAGAGACGCTACAGGCTGGACGGTTCTTCCTTGATACTGCGAAGAGACCGCTGGCAGGGGCGATGGCTGGGCCGGGGATTCAGTAGCAGTACCGAGTAACGAGTACCGGGTACCGAGAAAAACGAAATGAAGACATCTGGCGAAGAAATCATGCGTGAGGAGGCAGTTGCTCGGTACTCGGTACTGGGTACTCGGTACTCATGAGCAGATACGTTTCATTTCGCGACTTTGACTGGCTGCTGCTGGCCTTCGTGCTCATGATTTGCGGCCTGGGTGTGATGGAGATCCAGAGCGCAACGGTGCATACGAAGTTTGCAGGATCCCATGTCCGGCAAATCTACTGGATCGCCGGTGGGGTAGCGGCGATGTTTGTGGTCAGCCGGATAAACTACCAGGCGCTGCTCGAAACCATTCACTGGTTCTACATCGCAGCCGTGGCTTCGCTGATGGCGGTGATGCTCTTCGGCCAGAGGTATCTGGGGGCAAAGCGCTGGATCAAGATGCCCGGGGGCAACCACTTCCAGCCGTCGGAGTGGGTCAAGCTGATCCTGATTCTGGCCGTGGCCAAATACTTTGCCGACCTGCACCACCGGGAGCTTTCCTGGTCGGATTTCCTGAAGGCTGGCGCTATTGTCGGAATCCCCATGCTGATGGTCCTGGCCCAGCCCGACCTGGGTACGGCGCTGACCTATATCCCGATCGCCATTATGGGGTTGTTTCTCGGCGGCTTGCACTGGAAGCAGGCAGGCGTGGTGGTGTTGCTGGCTGCTTTGTGTATGCCGCTGGCCTGGCATCACTTGAAGGACTACCAGAAAGCGCGATTAGTGAGCTTCATGGAGCCGGACGCCGATCCCCAGGGCTCGGGGTACCAAGTTACGCAATCCCTGATTGCGGTTGGTTCCGGGGGGATTTTTGGCGGGAAAGGCTCGCAAACACACGGGGCTTTCCTGCCGGTACCGCAAACCGACTTTATTTTCGCGGCCTTCGCCGAGGAACACGGATTCGTGGGCGCGCTCGGGGTTCTGCTGCTATACTTCATAGTGCTGATGCGTTTGACCCAGAACGCGCAAACAGCGCCCGACCGCGCTGGCACGTTCGTGGTGATGGGTGTGGTGGCTGTGCTTAGCTTCCACATTCTGGTCAATGTCGGCATGGTGGTCGGTTTTATGCCGGTCACCGGAATACCCTTGCCACTGATGAGTTACGGTGGGTCTTCCGTGCTGTTTATGTTCCTGGCGCTGGGGATGGTCATGAATGTCCGTATGCGCCGCTTCGTGAATTAGCCGGGACTGACGACATCGGTCAGCTGGCTTCTCGAGCCGGGGTCATGAACCGAGGAGGATGGCAGGGAGCAGTCGCTGCGCTTGTGGGCGCAGCCCCGAAAAAATATCGAGCGCCCTCGCGTAAAGGGGGCATTTCGCCGGCCAGTTGAGGAGTTGAAGGCCGGGCAGGATTAAAGCAAGAACGCTGCTGGCAGGGAAACGGCCCCCCGACCGGAAAACGGTCTGAGAGTGCGGTCACAAACCCGGCAGACGCAAAGCGAAAAGTGCGAAAGATTCCCAAGCTTGAGCAACGGATTCGGCCGGGGGAAAATCCCCCGAGCCCCAGCCGTCCCCTATCCGGGGCCCGCATCGCGACGCTTGATCCTCCCGTTTCCTTCCTCGCTCTCCCCGGTGAAGCCCGCCCGACTTTCTTAAATTAGTCGGGGCGGGACCGGAGTGTCCATGAACAAGGAGTTGTTTGTTTCTTCTACCCCGCACGAGACCAAAGTGGGGCTGGTGGAAGATGATTTGCTCGCCGAAATTTACCTCGAACGCGAAAATGAGTACACCTTAGCGGGATCCATCTACAAAGGCCGGGTCACCCGTGTGCTTCCTGGCATGCAGTCGGCTTTCGTCGACATCGGCCTGGAGCGCGATGCCTTCCTGTATGTCTCTGATTTTATGGAATTGGAAGAGCATGACGAAGACCTCACGGATTCCATTCCAGCGGATCGTGCGGTAAGGGATATGCGGCCGCAGCCAGCGCAGGCGGAAGGGCCGTCTGGAACCGCGGAGGGGGAGGGACAGAGCATCGCGGCTGAGGGAGCCGAAGAACCCGAGCCGGTCTCCAACCCGCATTTTGAGGAACCGGAAATGCAAACCGAGGCTTCGGCGGCGATTCCGCCAGGCGATGTCTCGGAATCATCCGCAGGCAACGATGCCCAGGGCCGGGAACGCGGCGGGTGGCGCGGACGCCGCCGCCGGCGCGGCGGGCGTCGCGATGGCCGCGAGCGTGGACCGGAGCGTGGGGGCGAGCAACGTTTCTCGCGTCCAGCCGAGAATGCGCCTTCGCGTCCTCAGGAACCGGGTAGGACCCAGCATTCAGGGCCGCCTGCCGGATACCAGCCGATCCTGCTTCCTGGCGAATCGATCTCCAAGTACCAGCGCCTGGCGCAGCAACCACCACAGGAATTCCGAACTGAACCGGTAAAGCAGGAGGCCGTGGTCGAACTGGCGGCTGCGACCTTCCCGGAGGATGAGCCGTTCTTTGCTAGCGGTGCGAAGGTGGGCGAGCCTTTGCATGAAGAGCACGGCGATACGAGTCCCGAACAGGAAGAACGGATCGAGGCAGCCACTTCCACCCGGTGGGAGCAGGAATACCGGCAGCCCGAACAAATGGGTGCTGCCGCCTTTGCGACTGCTACGGCTCGAGCCATGGAGGATGATTCGACGGACGACAAGCTCACGGCTGTGCCGGAGCATTCGGATCGGACGCCTTCGTCGACCGAGGCGCCTGCGACAGGTTTTGCCCCAGCCGCCGGGACGATGGAAGAGGAGACCATCGACGAGGAAGAAGCAGAAACTGTGCGTTACGGCCAAGAGTCGGAAGATGACGCAGGATTCGACGAGTTCGAAGAGGAAACCCGCGCAGCCGGAGATCAGACCGAATCTGGTCGTGAAGTCTCCGCCAGCGGCGAGAATGCTTCTGAACCTTCGGCGCGCGCCGCGGACGTGACGGACGCAAGCGGGGCCGAGCCCAGCGCGGAGGAAGCCGAAGAGGAGAATGGCGAAGAGTTGGAACTGGAGGAAGCCCAGGAGGAAGCAGAGGCAATGCTTGAGGCTGAAGCCCGCGGTGACGGCACGGTGGAAGCTCGAGTGGAAGTGCGCGCTCCGTCGGGGACCGCCGGTTACACCCAGCGCGCGCCGAAGCCAGCGTGGGAGCGTCGCGGCCCGCGCGGCCGCCGCACCAGTGGACGGCGCTTCCGCCGTCAGCCCCAGGAAGTTCCCAAGATCAGCGATTTGCTGAAGGAAGGTCAGGAAATCCTGGTCCAGATCGCGAAAGAACCAATCGGCAAGAAGGGCGCGCGCATCACCAGCCATATCGCATTGCCCGGACGCTTTCTGGTCTACATGCCGACCGTGAACCACACGGGTGTTTCGCGCAAGATCGCATCCGATGAGGAGCGGCAGCGGCTGAAGCGCATCGTGATGAGCGAGCGAGAAAACGGCCATGGTGGTTTCATCGTGCGCACGGCGGCGCAGAACGCCAGCGAAGAGGAACTGCGCGCCGATATTCGTTTCTTAAAGGGCTTGTGGAACGATATCCGGACCCGCGGCGAGAGTTCCAAGCCGCCGGCCCTGATTTATCACGACCTCAACGTGGTGGAGCGGGTGCTGCGCGATCAGGTAACCTCCGACTTTTCCGTGATCTGGGTCGATACCGAGCCGGAGTACGAGCGCATTCTGCGGTTCTTCAACCGCTTCCAACCGGCGCTGGTGAAACGCGTCAAGCTTTACACCAAGGAAACCCCGCTGTTCGAACAGTTCGGACTGAACGAGGAGATGAACAAGGCGCTCAAGTCGAAGGTCTGGCTGAAGAGCGGTGGCTACATCGTGATCAACCAGACCGAGGCGCTGGTGGCGATCGACATCAACACCGGCAAATACGTAGGCAAGACCACGCGGCTGGAAGACACGATCGTCAAGACGAATGTGGACGCGATCAAAGAGATCGTGCGCCAGGTTCGACTGCGCGACCTGGGCGGCATCATCATCATCGACTTCATCGACATGGATGAGCGCCGCAACCGGCAGCGCGTAATGCAGGCGCTGGAGGAGGAACTGCGCCACGACCGGGCGCCGTCGAAGGTGCTGCAATTCAACGATTTCGGCCTGGTGGCCATCACCCGTAAACGCGTGAAGCAATCGCTAGAGCGCACCATCGGTGCGCCGTGTCCATACTGCGCGTCCACAGGCTATGTGAAGTCGGTGACCACGGTGTGCAACGAGATTTACGTCGAGATGCGCAAGATCGCCAAACACCTGGAGCACGAAGACGTCATGCTGCGGGTGAATCCGGACGTGGCCAAGGAGTTGAAGACCAACAACGGCCGCCTGCTGAACGACTTGGAGGAACTCACCAAGCGGACCATCATCGTGAAGAGCGATCCGGCGCTGCACCAGGAGCAGTTCGATATCAACTGAGCTTTCAGCGATTAGCCGTTAGCTATCAGTCGGACTCTGTCCACCCGCATCTTGCACCTTGGGACAGCCTCCCGCGGCTGTCCCGCCGGGCCGATCCCGGCACCAGCCTGCGGCCGTGGCAGCCTTGGGCCCGCCGTTCACAGCAGAAAGAGGAGATTCCCGATGAAAACCCTAGTGATGACCTTGCTGCTGGCGACGTGCTCGGTCGCTCAAACTGGTGCACCGCCAGTCCCGACGGTTGCTCAACTGGTAGGAAGTTGGCGAATGGTTTCAGTGGTCGTCACGTTGAAAGACGGAACCGTAAAGCCCGACGACGTGTTCGGCCCACACCCTGGTGGGTACATCATGTATGAGCCTGACGGCCACATGTGCGCGGAGATAATGAATCCTGACCGGCCAGCATGGAAGAATCCCGACGAGCCGACCGCCGAAGAAAAGATCGCGGCTTTCGATGGGTTTATTGCCTATTGTGGAACCTATACGCTGGATGCCGAGCATTCCACCGTTACGCATTATCCGGAAATTGCCTGGAAGCCGCCTTATGTCGGCTCGACGCAACCGCGGCCGTTCAGGATCGAAGGCAAACGGCTTATCATTGCCCCTGCCAGCACCGAACCCAACGTCGCGAAGATCGTCTTAACATGGGAGCGGGCCGAGTAGCGCTTGCCGGTTGTTCATCAGAGTAGTTCGACATGAACTGGCTCAGGGCAGGCTCTCGGCTGTCCCTCCGCGAATCGAAGAGGGTCCAGTCATCCGCGGAGCCTTAACCCGTAGCCATCTCGATTCCCATCGCGATAGTTGATTGCGAAGCGCGCTCGCGCGCGTGTGACATAATGGCAGCCGGAGCTTGGGGCCAACGCATGCGCGCTACTTCACGAAGCTTGTGCTCAGCCGTACTCTGCCTTTTGACCGGATTGGCACTTGGGCAAACGCCACCTGCCGACGAAATCGCTGCCAACCGGAACCGCACTCCAGCGGGCAAGCTGGAGAACGGAATCCTTACCGTCCATCTCGAACTCCGCAAAGGCAGGTGGCGGGCCGAGGCCGAGGACGGCCCGCAACTTTTTGTGCAGGCGTTTGGCGAAGCGGGGCAGGCGGCGCAGATTCCCGGCCCTCTGTTGCGCATGCCGGAAGGCACCACCATTCATGTCACGCTCACCAACCAGTTGACGATGAAGGCCACGGTGTACGGGCTCAACCCACGTCCGGGCGACCCGAAAGCCGGAGTGGACCTCGCTCCCGGCGAGAGCCACGAATTGAGCTTTACGGCAGGTTCGCCTGGCACCTATTTCTACTGGGCGCGCACGGTCACTCCAGGCGAACGGCGGTCGTACCTGGCCGATGCGCAGTTGAACGGCGCTTATATCGTGGACCCTGCTGGCGCGGTTCCGTCTGATCGCGTTCTGGTCATCAACACCATGTTCGTGCTGGCGGACCCAATTCACGAGGGTATGGAGGTCGTCAGCATCAACGGCAAGTCTTATCCCTACACCGAGCCGCTCGAATATACCGAGGGAGAAACCATTCGCTGGCGTGTGATCAACGCGAGCGTTGCGGAACATCCCATGCACCTGCATGGAGCTTTCTATCAGTTGCTCAGCTTGGGGGATTTCGAATCAGACACCAGGTTCGCGGAGGCCGACCGTCAGTCGGTGGTGACCCAAGACTTGATGGGCGGCCGCACGATGTTAATGGAGTGGAAGCCGCAACACGTTGGGCGATGGCTCTTCCACTGTCACTTCCAGTCCCACTTTTCCGTCGAAGAGCGCGTACCAGTGTTCACCCAGACGGAGTCGCCTCGATACAACCCCGCTGCGGTCGGGGCAGCAGCCCATGAGCACCACGATTCCATGGGCGGCATGAATGACATGGCGGGACTGGTGATGGAAATCGACGTCAAGCCCGCGTCCGCCTCCGCTCCTGCTTCCGCCGCCGTTCCACCGCACAAGCTCGATCTTGTCATCGAGCCCACTGCGGCAAACGGAAAATCGCCCACTTTTGCCTGCTCAGTTCGGGAGGGGAAGAAAATTGTGGCTTCGGCCGACAAGTCGATCGGGCCCCCGATCTTCGCGACGCGCGGAGAACCCACCGAGATCACGGTTACCAATCACCTGCGCGAGGCGACAACCATTCATTGGCACGGCCTGGAACTCGACAGCTATTACGACGGAGTGGTTGGAGGGGGAACGCCGAGTCAGGTGACTCCCGCAATCCCGCCGGGCGGCAGCTTTACCGCCCGCTTTACGCCGAACCGCGCCGGAACATTCATCTATCACACACACTCTGCCGATGCCGACCAGCTAGCCGGCGGCGTGTACGGCGCGCTCATCGTGATGGAGCCGGGCGAGACGTTCGATCCTCAACGGGACAAACTTCTGGTTCTGGGTGCACGCGATGCAGACTTCTTCACAAAGCGGATCACGATAAACGGCGACGAAGAGCCCAGCCCGGTCATCCTGAGCCGTAGCAGTCGTTATCGTCTGCGCCTGATCAACATGGCGCCCGATCTCTCAGCCAACTTCCAGCTCGGCACCAAGGAACAGCCCGCCACGTGGCTTGCAGTCGCGAAGGATGGCGCCACGGTTCCACCGCGATTGGCGAAGACCAGCGATGCCAGCCTGCACATCGCGTCCGGGGAAACCTATGATTTCGAATTCCAATCGGATGTCCCGGGCGAGATCCCGTTGCAGGTTGAGAATAGTATCAACAAAGCGAAGCTGCTGGGAAAGATCATCGTCCAGTAAGAGTGCATTTACGTCACTCTGGTTCGGCTTAACCAAAGTTTCCGCCGCACTCCTGTCCATTAATTATGTGGACGGAGGCGCTGTTTATGTTTACCACTGAGAACTGAGAACTGAGAACCGCCTCTAGCTCCCAGCGTTCGCCAGCGCTTTCACCGCACCGTCGCAGCGCACGCGGAGCTTCTGGCACGATTCGTGGATGGCCTGAGCCGATGCGGCGTCGCCGGAGGCAGCCAGCTTGGCCATACCACCTGCCTCCTCCGCGGCGGAGCTCGCCATATCGAGCAGCACCACCAGCGCGTCGGCATGGAGTTTCCACAGCGACGACATGCTCTCGCTGCGTTTGAGTTCCTCGAGTTCGGTGCCGATGCGCGCTGAAGTCGATACCAGACGGATCATTGATCCTGCCACGTCGGCGCGCAGGCTTTTTTCTTCGAGGAAGCTGGCGTTGTAAGCGTCTGCTTCCGCCACGGTCAGCATCAGGTTGAAGAACCGCATGGGCACAACCTGGCGGTACTTGGGATCGGCCACGCGCACGAAGACGCGGATGGATTCTTCCACGCGGCGCAACTTGCCTTCTTCCATGGAAATCTGTTGGGCGGTGATGACCGGGGGCTGAAAGGTCCGAGCCGGGGCTGGCGTCTTGGCAGCCGCTACCCGCGCGGGTTTGGCGGCTGCAGCGGCTCCGCCCGAGGTGCGCACACTGCGCCCGTCGGCCGGGGTCAGCAGCGACCTGCGGATGGGCGGCCGGCGGTCCAGTTCTTTTTTGAGCCGGGAGACGCGCCGGAACTTCTCCAGGGCGTTGCCGTAATCGGCGCGCAACATCTCTCCTTTTTCGATGGCGGCCACGTGCTCCACGGTCACTTCGACACCATCTACGGTACTGAGGATGGTGCCGCCCATTTCCTCGAGGGCTTGTCCGAATTGCTTGATCTCGGTGAGCGCTTTCACGAAAAGCTCGTCGAATCTTGCGCCAAAGGCCGCATTGTAGGCGGAGACGGTGGCCAGTACTCCGGGATGATAGAACGAAGCATCCAGCCACCTTTTCAGATCGCGGACCTGAGAAATGATGCCCGAATCGATCAGGGAATTGAAGTCGCGAAAGCGACTAATTTCTTCGCGCAGGGGATCGAAGCGCCGCAGCAGTTGCACGTGCTCTTCCGGGAGAGACGGCACATCGGAGTCGGCGAGAATTTCGATTAAGGCAATTTCGAATGGAGAGAGCGGCAGCGCGCCGTCCAACCCATAACCCCGCTGTTCCCACTGGCCGGGGACGCGCGGGTGACGGTAGAGGAAAGTGGCCACCAGATCGGTTTTGTCACGGTTGACGTCGCTAGCCTCGCGCCGGCGTACAAAATAACGCAGCAGCGCCTCGGCGACCTCAGAGTCGGTGTCGGCAGTCAGGGCCTGGCGCAGCATGGCGGGGGTGATGGCCATGTCGAGCAGATGCAGCCAGCGGTAGAGCCGGGACAGGGTGGCAGGAAGATCGCCCTCCGTTTGCAGGAGCGATTCCTCGTCCAGGCCGGCGGGAATGGGGGTTTCTCCCCCCAAACAATCCGTCATGAGCTTCTGGTAGAAGCTCTGTACTGTCGCCAAAATGGCCAGCTCAAATCTAAGATCCTCGGCCAAGAAAGGACTCCCCAGAGCAGAATTCTCCCTGAATTTCCGGGAATTCTTTACTCGTGTTCAAGTAAAGACCAGAGTCACCTGAGGTGCAAGTTACTACCGGAGCGACACTGTCATGTCGTTTCCGGAGGACATGGCCTTCCGTGCAAGATGCACTCTTGGCGATCGCGGAAAGGGGACGGACAGCCAACTCAGAACACGACCGTCTTGTTGCCGTAAAGAAGCACGCGGTTTTCCACGTGCCAGCGAACAGCGCGGGAGAGGACAACTTTCTCCAGATCGCGGCCTTTGCGGATGAGATCTTCGACCGTGTCGCGATGAGAGACTCGGACAACATCCTGCTCGATGATGGGGCCGTCGTCGAGCACCTCGGTGACGTAGTGGCTGGTGGCGCCGATCAGCTTGACGCCGCGCTCGAAAGCTTGATGGTAAGGGCGGGCGCCGACGAAGGCGGGCAGAAACGAATGGTGAATGTTGATGATGCGTTGCGGATACCGCGCCACGAATTCGTTGGAAAGAATTTGCATGTAACGGGCGAGCACCATGAAGTCGGGGCGGTGTTGGTTGATCAGGGACTGGATTTTTTCTTCCGCTTGCGCCTTATTTTCCTTGGGAACGGAGACGACGGTGTAGGGAATTTTGTAGAAGTCAGCGATCGGCTGCGTGTCGGCGTGGTTCGAGATGATCAGCGGGATGTCGCAGGCGAGCTCGCCGCTCTGGTGGCGGTAGAGCAGATCGACCAGACAGTGATCGTACTTCGAGACCAGGATAATCATGCGCGAACGGTGAGCGGACTGTGCCAGCCGCCATTTCATCTGGAACTTTTCGGCAACGGGCGAGAAGTGTTTGCCGAAGTCGCCGAGGTCGATATCGAAATCCTTGGGGTCGAACTCGACGCGCATGAGGAAGAGGCCGGATTCCTCGTCGGCGTGCTCGTCTGCGTGGAGAATGTTGCCGTTGTGACGATAGACGAAGTCGGCGATGCTGGCGACTTCGCCCTTCTGGTCGGGGCAGCTGACGAGGAGGATCGCGGAGTTCTTCATAGTCTACCGACAGCGTGGTCAGCGGTCTTTCTTGCGTTCGTTCTCCGCGATCCGGGCTTTCACCATCTTCTTCAGAAGAGAGGCTGGTAGAGGCTTGCTCGGTGCAAAACGGATGGTGCCTTTCAATGTTTGGAAGTTCTTGAGCTCGTTCTTGAACTCTATGATCGGCCCCGCACCCGGGAACAGGCTGCAATGGCCCGAGAATGCGGCGAAAGCCGCAAGCATTCCTTTGTATTTGAACGTCGGGATGCCGTAGCTGATGCCCTCGGTTGCCTCGGGTGGTGCAACTGACCGAATGACCGCGCGAACCTTATTCAAGGTGGTGCGGGCTGGCTCGGAGACCCCCGCAAGATATTCGTCCACGTCGTTGGCGCCGGTCTTGGGTTTCCTCTCCAGACCGCGTTTGCCTGATTTCACTTTCTTCATGCGAGTCGCACCGGGAGGTTATTCATTTCAAGTCTGCGCCCGAGGCGTCCTGTCAGCTCTTTAGCGCCTGTACAATCTCCCGCGCCGCGTTCGCTCCCGAACCTCCAGTCAATCCCGCGCCAGGATGGGTGCCGCTTCCACAAAGATACAAGTTCTGAATCGGCGTGCGGTAGCGCGCCCAGTCGAGCAGTGGACGCATGGTGAAGAACTGATCGAGCGCGAGTTCACCGTGGAATATCTGCCCTCCGGTCAGTCCGTAGACTTCTTCGAGGTCATGCGGCGTGATGATCTGGTGGGTCAGAATCATCTCGGGAAGATTCGGAGCGTATTGTGCCAGCGTCTGGACCACAGTCTGGCCGAGCGCTTTGCGCTGACTCTCCCAATCGCCTTTTAGCTTGTAGGGAGCGTACTGCATGTAGATCGACATCACGTGCTTGCCTTCCGGGGCGAGCGTGGGATCGGTCAGAGACGGGATTGTGGCTTCCAGATAGGGCTGACGGGAGAAGTTGCCATACTTGGATGCGTCGAAAGCGCGCTCCAGGTAGTCGATTTCGTGGCCGATGTGAATGCGTCCTTTGAGCGCGCTGCCATTGCCGTTCTTCAGGGCCGTGAAGCTCGGCAACCCGGAAAGCGCCAGGTTGACTTTCGCCACGGTGCCGTTGCCCCGGTAATGCTGCAGCTTTTGCACGAAGTCGGGCGAAAGATGCAAGGGATCGGTCAACTTCAGTAAAGTGCGCTTGGGATCCGCATTGGAGATGACTGCCTTGGCGTTGATTTCCTCCCCGGTCGAGAGCAGCACGCCGGTGGCTGTGCCGTCTTTCACCCGAATCTCGATGACCTCGGCGCCGCTGCGAATCTCCCCGCCGGCAGACTTCGCGGCGGAGGCCATCGCTTGTGTGAGCGCGCCCATGCCCCCCGCAGCGAAGCACGCCGCACCGGCGGGATGGGAATCGGCGGCGGCTCGAATCAACAACACCAAACTGCTTCCCGCGGACCACGGTCCGAGAAAAGTACCGAAAATGCCGCGAGCGGCGACCACCGCGCGCAGCAGTTCGGTTTCGAAGTACTCCGCCGCAAGATCGGCGACGGCCATCGGTCCCCAGCGCAGCAGGCGGTACATGTCTTTTTTGCCGAGATTGCGGATGGCGCGCCCGGTCTTGAGCATGCTCCACAGATCGCCGGTGCTGGGGTGATCGATGTCGGGCGGCGTCATCGCGAGCGCCTCGGCAATCACTTTTCCCATCTTTCCCAGCGATTGCTCGAACTCGGGATATTTCGCCGCGTCTTTCTGCGAAAAGGCAGCAATCTCCTGTGAAGATTTCTGCGCGTCCTGATAAAGCGAAAGCGCGCGGCCATCGGGAGTGAGAGCGGTCACGGCAACGTCCGGGGTGATCAGCCGGAGACCGTACTTGTCGAGTTGCAGATCGCGCAGGATGTCGGGACGGATCGGACCTGCCGAGTGCGCGAGCGTGGAGCAGCGAAAACCAGGATGGAATTCGTCTGTAATGGCCGCGCCGCCAATTTGCGGCCGGCGCTCCAGCACCAGAGGCTTGAAACCAGCCTTGGCCAGATAGAAGGCGGCGACCAGCCCGTTGTGGCCCCCGCCAATGATGACGACGTCGCGCCGGTCAGACTTGGTCGGTTCGGGCATGCTAGGCCGCTCCCTTGATGTCCTTCAGGATTTCGAGCGCCGCCAGCCGGCCGTTTGCGCCCATGATTCCGCCGCCGGGATGCGTGGCCGAGCCGCACATGTACAGGTTCTTGATGGGCGTGCGGTATTGCGCCCAGCCCGCAACCGGACGCAAGAAGAAGAGTTGCTCCAGGGAGAGTTCGCCCTGAAAGATGTTGCCCTCGCTCAGTCCCCACTCGCGCTCGAGGTCGAGCGGGGTGACCACCTGCTTCTCGATGATGATGTTTTTGATGTTGGGCGCGTATTCGGCGATGGTGTTGACTACGTTATCGCCGAAAGCTTCCTTCTGGTCGTCCCAGTTCAGGCCCGGACGCAGTTTGTAGGGCGCGTACTGTACGAAGCAGGACATTACATGCTTGCCCGGCGGCGCGACGGAAGGATCGGTGAGGCTGGGGATCACCATGTCAATGTAGGGGCGCCGCGAGAAATTGCCGTACTTGGCATCGTCGTAGGCTCTCTCCATGTACTCAACGGACGGCGAAATCGAGATCGCACCGCGCAGGTGGGCGCCGGGACCGGGCATGCACTTGAAGTCGGGCAGAGCGTCCAAGGCCATGTTCACCTTGCCGGACGAACCGCGAAACTTGAAGCGGTTGACTTCTTCAAGGAAATCGCCGGGAAGGTGCTGGGCCTCGATGAACCTGGCGAAGGTAAGCCGCGGATCGACGCTGGAAGAGACGACACCCGCGTAGAGTTCGTCGCCATTTGCGAGAACCACGCCCTTTGCCTTGCGATCTTTGACGATGATCTGCGCGATGGCGGACTGGGTTCGAATTTCGACGCCCGCTTCCCGGGCCGCGTCGGCAATGGCGTTTGAGATTGCGCCGGTACCGCCGCGCGCGAAGCCCCAGGCGCGAAAGGCGCCGTCGATTTCTCCCATGTAGTGATGCAGCAGCACGTAGGCCGTTCCCGGGGAGCGCACACCGAGGAAGGTGCCAATAATTCCAGAAGCGGACATCGTGGCTTTGAGCACGTCAGTTTCGAACCATTGATCCAGAAAATCAATGGCGCTCATGGTCATGAGCTGGACCTGGTTGTATTTGTCCTCGCTCGACATGCCCTGGAAGCGGCGTCCGAGGAAGAGCAACTTCATCAGTTCGCGCGGGTTGAGCGTGTGGGGATCGGGCGGGACCATGCTGAGGATCGGCTTCACGAAGCGGCACATCGCCTGCATCGCCTTGCCGAATTCGTCGTAGGCCTCGGCGTCCACGCGCGAGTGGCGGGCGATTTCGCGATGCGTTCTACCGTGATCGTTCACGCGCCACAGGTAATCGCCGCTGGGCATCGGCGTGAAAGTGCCGTCGAGGGGAAGAATTTCGAGGCCGTGGCGTGGGAGATCGAGGTCGCGGATGATCTCCGGTCGCAGCAGCGATACGACGTAGGAGCAGACCGAGAACTTGAATCCAGGAACGATTTCTTCGGTGCAGGCGGCGCCACCCAGCACGTGGCGGCGTTCGAGCACCAACACTTTCTTGCCCGCGCGCGCCAGGTAAGCGGCGTTCACCAGGCCGTTGTGGCCTCCGCCGATGACGATCACGTCGTATGAATTAGCCATTCGCTCTTAGCCTTTAGCTTTCCTTCGGGAATACGGAACGAGGATACGCCAGCGCAGTTCTCAGCGCACGCGGATTAGAGGCCGGCGGGAAGAACGGTCCAGCTTCTCAGGACGCTACACAAGCTTGGCAGGATTAAGCGCATGGGTGACCGCAAGTCGAAACGACATTCTATCGGGAGCGGGGCATTTTGTCTGCAGGTTTGAATGAGTGATGACCCGAGCCCCGCGCCTCCACCGGCGCACGCGAGATCCCCCGCCCCGCTGGGGAAAACGCGGGGCTTCGGGATGACGCCTTCGGGGAGGAGGCCGACGTTCAAGAATTGCATGACCGCGAATCAAGGGACGCCTACGTATTGCCGCGCGAGCACATGGGTGCATATAATCCGGCTTCGATCTAATTTGTCGTCGAGGCCACTTCCTTGCCCATCGGAACCGCATTTCACGAGAGAACATTCCCCCTTTGCCACAGCCTGAACTACCGCGAATGGTCGGGCTACTACACGGTCAGCGTGTACGAGGTGCATCACGAACACGAGTACAACGCCATCCGCAATGCGGCCGCGCTGATTGACATCACACCACTGTACAAGTATCTGATCACTGGCAAAGACGCCACCAAGCTGGTGAACCGCGTGATCACGCGGGACATCAACAAGGTGAAGGTCGGGCAGGTGATTTACTGCTGCTGGTGCGACGAGCAGGGCAAAGTGATCGACGACGGCACGATCTCGCGCCTGGAGGAGAACGTCTATCGCTGGACGGCAGCCGATCCCAGCCTGCGGTGGTTCCGGCAAAACGGCCTCAACATGGACGTGCAGATCGAGGATATCTCGGAGAAGGTCGCGGCGCTCGCGCTGCATGGGCCTACCTCGGCGAAGCTGCTAAAGACCGTGGCCGAGGCCGATATCGCGAACCTGAAGTATTTCCGGGTGACGCACGGCAAGATTGCGGGCGTGCCAGTAGATATTTCCCGCACGGGATACACCGGCGACCTCGGTTACGAAATTTGGGTTCCGTGGAATGAAGCTGTGAAAGTGTGGGATGCACTGGCGGAGAAGGGCCGGCAGTTTGATCTGCACCCCGCGGGAATGCTCGCGCTCGACGTGGCTCGCGTGGAAGCGGGACTGTTGCTGATTGAAGTGGACTACACGAGTTCGAAGAAGGCGCTGATTCCGTGGCAGAAGTATTCGCCGTACGAGCTGGGTTTCGCCAAAATGGTGCACCTCGACAAGGAGACCTTCATCGGCAAGCGGGCGCTGGAGCAGGACACGAAACATGGTGTGCTGCGTCAGTTGATTGGGCTCGAGGTGGATTGGACTGAGGTGGAAGTGCTCTACGAGCGCTACGGCCTCACCCCTGCAGCGCCGGCGCAGGCTTCGCGCGTGGCCGTTCCCGTGTATTCGGGAGAGAAGCAGGTCGGCAAGGCGACGACGACGAGTTGGTCGCCGATCCTCAAGAAGATGATCGCGCTGGCCAGCGTGGAAACAGAGCACGCCAAGCCCGGCACGACATTGCAGATGGAAATTACGATCGAGGCCATTCGTCTCAAGACGAATGCGAAGGTGACGACGCTGCCGTTCTTCAATCCTCCGCGGAAGACGGCGACGCCGGTTTAGCCGTCGGCGAGACGTTGCACGCAACGTCTCTACAGAAGTTCGCCGTAGAGACGTAGCCTCCTACGTCTCTTTTGGCAGTGTCCCAGCTCTGAACTTTCCCGCCCAATAGATCCATACGCCAACGCCCACCAGCGCCGCCGTTCCTCCCACGATCTTCAGCACAGCCAGCGGTTTGTTGGGTTCGTCGGGCTGCGGAATCATTGAGAGGATGATCGTCACCGTGGTGGTCGCTAGCCCAACCAATGCAACCAGTATGGCGATCGGTCTCCCGCCTGGCACCCGAATCACATCCGGCCCGACGGGCTCGCGCTGCAGCTTGATCATCGAGGCGAATAGGTACACGTACGGAATGAAATAGGTGAGCACGCCCATGCTAACCATGACGTCGTAGGCTCCTTTCACGCTGGTGCCCGCCTGGCCAAGGAAAATGAAAACCACGCCCAGGATGTATTGCGCCAGCAGGGCGACCCAGGGGGTCTTCCAGCGCGGATGCAGCTTGCCGAAGGCTGGCGGAAGGAAGCGGTCGATCCCGGCCACGAAGGGCAAGCGCGCGACAGCGGCCAGGTAGGCGCTGGCCGCTCCCACGTTGCTCAGCGCAATCAGGAACGCGGTGAGGGGGATCAAGTTTCCCATGCCGACACGTTGTGCCGTCTTCGAGACCGCTTGCATCAATCCCTGCAGGTTTCCAACCTCTGCGCTGGGCAGCGCCAGCAGCACACCGACAGTTCCAAGGATGTAGGCCAGGCTCACCGTGACTCCCGCAATCAGGAGCGCTCGGGGAATGGCGCGGCGGGCGTTCTTGATTTCGTCGCCCATGAGCGAGGCAGTCTCGCAGCCCGCGAAGGCGTAGACGAGAACAGACCAGAAGATGATGTCGCTGAGATGCGTGGCTGGGGTCATCGACCGGACGGTGAATGAAGTCGCCGAGCCGTAACGATGCCACGCGATGCATCCCATCAGGATGACGATGCCGACGGGAATCCACATCGCCAGCGCGCCCACGTTGTGCAGCCACTTGCCGACATCCAACCCGACGATGTTCAGCAGCGTGGCTCCGCTAAACACGAGGAATGAAAATGCGACGTAATACGTAGTGCTGTGCGAAAGCGGTTGCCAGCCCTGGCGCACGTAGAGAAGGTTGCTGGCGGCAAAGTAGAGCACGGCGGGAAAGTAAGGCAGGTTGCAGGCCCAGTAAGTCCAGGCGGACATGAAACCGGAGAAGTCTCCGAAGGCGCGCTTGGTCCAAACATAAATGCCGCCCTCGTTAGGGTAGCGCGAGGAGAGCTCGATCACAGAGAGCGCCAGCGGTGTGTAGAAGCAAAGCCAGGCACCGATCCAAATCACGATGGAGCTGGGACCAGCAGCGGCAGCGGTAGCGATCCAGCGCAGGCTGATGCCGGTGATTACGTAGAACAGAACCAGATCGCGGAAACCGAGCACGCGTTTGGGCCGGTTGGGGTCTTCGGCGTCGGCGATAGAGACGCCGGACGATACGAAGGAGTGCTTCTTCAGCGGGGGGTCGGGATTGGGCTCAGGCAATCGGATGTCCTGAAGTCGGGTTCACGCGGCTAAGAATTCGCGAGGCCAAGAAAGAGAGTTAGGAATAACACCGACCAAGGCCGTGGGCAAGATGAAAGTTGTAAAAACGGCGCGCCCCTGGCGCCTTCACCGCGGGATGTACTGGTTGAGGAGGGGACTGATTTCGGAAGCGAAGGGGAGGACCCGCTGCTCGGCTGCATCAGCGGTTTCTTCCTGGTACATGGGAGTGATGATACGCACCAGCGCGCCATCACTACGGTTCATCTGGAGCGCGTCCCTGACCATGTAGTACTTGGCCCAGTATTCGCTGGCCACGCCCCGATCGTGAGCCCAATACCAGTAGAGCACCAGGTCGCGCGCGTCTCCCTTCGCAAACACGTAGCGGTTGGCGGGAAACGGGGCGTGGCCTGGCAAGGACAGTGTGACAATGCGACTTTGCACCGGTGTCCAACCCGCGCCTGGGAGGCAGTGCCGCGGGGAGTGAATGGTGTCTCCTGTGCGCTGGCTGGGAAAGTAGGCGATGAACAGCTCGGCGTAAGGTTGGGCCGTGGCCTGATTCTGGTAATCGCGCCTCAGAAAGTCGCCATGTCCCAGGACATCCAGCTCGTCCTGCGAAATCGGGCGATCGGTGCCGCTCCAGTCTCCCAATTGCGCAGGAAAAGATGGGAGCGGCAGACCGTGCGAAACAATTTCCGTACGGCCTCTTGCCTGGAGCAGGACAGCGGTGAGCGCTATCAACAGAGTCGCGCAGACAAAGCGCAGTCTCAATCTCTCTCCTTTCCGTCAGGCCAAACGAGGCATATCACTTGGTGCAGAAGATACAACATGACGAGAGAAATCACAAAGATGAGCAATCCCCAGGAAGCGTGGAAATACCCTTCTGCTTTGTCCGGGTCCCAATACTGCACCAGAAGGCCAGTCCCGATAATGCGAATGCTGTTGGCAGCGACCGCGATCGGAACGGAGGCAAGAGCCAGCACCACTCGCACCAACGTTCTCCGCTCCAACAGGAACGCGTAGATAATGGCGAGCGTCAACAACGATATGAGCGAACGGATGCCGCTGCAAGCGTCCGCGACTTCCATCCTCAGGGCGGCGATATTGATGATATTGCCCTCCCGATACACGGGCACGCCCAGCCAAGGTAGAACTGTGCTTGCTAGTTTCGATGCCAGCAACTGCAAGGGGAAGGTGATCTGGTTGAAGACGATGGTGGGAATGGGGATCATCAGGAGCAGAAACGCCCAGGGAAACAAAAGAGCCCGGAACACATTCCATCCGAAAAAGAACACGGTGAGGGCGGCGAGGACCAGCAAGAACGAGAGGCGGGAAAGGAAAAGCTCAGCACCCATTTGACCGACGACGAGCACGCACAAAGCAAACGCCAGGAAGGGCAATCCCCACCACGAGGGCTGACGCTCGAGTCCGGCAAGACGGGACCGCTCCTGCCAGATCACGAAGGCGGAAAAGAGCGGAACAAAAAAGCCGTGCGAGAAATTGGGATCGTGCCACCACTGCCGAACGAGGCTGCCGAGTGTGGGGTAATACAGCCAGAGCAGGAGTCCAGCCATTGCCAGCAGTTGCCATAGCGGCAAAAGCGCTCTCCGTTCGACGATAGCCTGCTCGTTTCGCTGGTCGACCTGCACAACCGGGCTCACTGGAAATGACTCTTATACAAGGAGATAGGCTCCAGCATATGCGAACAGCAAGACCTCCGCAACGCGGGAGAAGGGATTTCTGTTACTCGAAATGGGTCAAGAATTGGCTCCGCTGCGCCCGAGACAGCTGGCCCGACGATCTTCGGACTTGACCAACCCCCAGCCGATCCAGTCGGGGGTGCTGGCCTCCAATTCAGGCAAGAAATGGGGCTTACATTCCCCAAGAGCTCAAGGGGAATGTGGAAAGAATTGTTCACAACAACGAGAAATTTCCTTCCTCTTATGCCAGTTCGTGTATCATCTACGGAGTAGGTTCATCCGCCCACCCCATGTGCGGTCTCGCTTGTAAGCTGTTGAAAACAAGGCGTAGAATGGCACGATGGCCGTTTCCTGGCCAAGGACTGGCGTGGCACCAGCCGTGCTTATAAGTTAGCCCAACGCCCAGCCGGCCTAATAGTTTTGTCGTCCCGCGAAAAGGGCTTCGAAAGGTAAGGAGACCTCCCGGCAAGTGGAAGGCCGAACCATGATGGTGCGGTGGTGCCTTGGGGAGGAGCGGCAGATACACTATTGCGTGTTCAACCGTCCGAGTGGCAACGGCATCGGAGAGAGAGCATGAGGAAAGTGATAAAGCTGGCAGTCTTGGTCCTGGCAGGGCTTTGGCCTATCCTGACCTGGGCGCAGAACCAAGACGCAACCGCCAGCTCGAGCAGTCAGGCGAAGCCTGCCAGAACGGCCGCTTCCGACTCGGACGTAAGGGTTCCTGCCTCGGTGGCCGCTCCGGATTACGTGATCGGGCCGGAAGACACTTTGCACATTTCTGTGTGGAAGGAACCCGATTTGACAGTTACCTTGCCAGTGCGGCCGGACGGGAAGATTTCTCTACCGTTGCTCGACGACGTGCAGGCGGCGGGCATGACCCCAATCCAGCTCAAGGCCTCTATCAGTGAGAAGCTGAAGAAGTACGTCGCTGACCCACGGGTTACCGTGGTGGTCACGGCAATGAACAGCCAGAGGGTGTTCGTGACCGGCGAAGTTGTGCACACGGGGGTGGTGGTTCTTCTACCCAACATGACAGTGTTGCAAGTGCTGGCCAACGCAGGTTTCACGCAGTTCGCCGACCTGAAGCACATCTACATACTGCGCACCGAAAACGGGCAACCGGTCAAGCATCCGTTCAACTACAAAGAGGTGGTGAAGGGCCGTAGGGCCGAAGAGAATATCACTCTGAAGCCGGGGGACACGGTCGTGGTTCCGTAGGGTCAAAATGCACAAAGCTCATTACATCTTGAGCCCGATGCTGCTGTTGCTGGCCCTAAGCACTGGCCTGGCTCAGGACAGCGGCAGCCCGCAACCCAGCGCGCCCGCGCAAGATGGCGCCCAGCAGTCTCAGACGCCCGTACCCGCCTATGGGCAGGACAATCCTCCGCCACCGGTAATTGAAAACCCACCCATCTCCGGACTCGATTTGCCGGGTCTGGAACCGCGCGCGGCGGCGCTCAGCTACCTGCAGCCCCGTGCGCATGTCATGGAAAGCGCGGATTCCAATATCCAGAACGCCATCGGGAGGTCTGCCGCGCATTCCGTGGGGCAGGCGTTTTTCGGCCTGGATTTGCAAAGGTTGTGGCAAAACTACAAGCTTTCTCTCTCCTACACCGGCGGAGTGGGCTACTACTCGACGCAAGGCTTAGGCGCGAGGCAGGTTCAGCAGATGGACTTGGACCAGAGAATCAACTGGAAACGGGGGCAGCTGGGAATTCGCGATTCGTTCAGCTATATGCCGGAAGGCAATTTTGGAGGAGCTTACGGCAGCATGAACGGCCTGGGCCAATTGCTGGGCTCGGGAGAATTCGGCGGGGGCAGCGTGCTGGCCGGAAACAACCTGTTCGGATCTCTCGGCCAGGTGCCGCGCATTATGAACCTGGCCCTGGTGGACGTCGTGGAAAACTTGACACCCAAGTCTTCGGTCACGGCGTCCGCAGGCTATGGTTTCGTGCACTACACCGAGGACGTCAACTCACAAGTCTTTGGAGTAAACGGCGCCCCGCCCGTTCCCTTCATCGGGAATACCCAGGAGACCGGGCAGGTGGGCTATGACCGTATTCTGGGACCACACGATCAGGCAGCCATTGTCTACGCCTACCAGAACTTCAACTTCTCGGTTGCAGATGCCGCTTTTCACAGTCAGATCGTGCAACTGATGTGGGGGCATCGCATTTCCGGCCGGATGGATCTCGTGATCGGAGCTGGGCCGCAACTCACCAGTCTCCACGTGGTGAGCCAGATATGTACCATCCTGAACGTTACGGCGCAGGACTGTTTGTCTTCTGGGGGCCAGCTACTCACCACGATCTCGGATACGACCAAGCTGTCGGGGGCTGGTCGAGTGTCGCTGCGCTACAGGTTTCCCAAGACCAGCGTAGCCCTAACGTATCAACACTACAACACAAATGGCGCCGGCTTTTTTGCCGGAGCGGAAAGCGACATCGCAAGGCTAAGCGTGAGCCGGCCGTTAAACCGAATCTGGTCTGCAACTTTGGATGCCGGCTACTCCAAGAACAAGCGGCTGCAGCTGCCGGCCGCGGGTATACCCGGGAG
>Ga0116217_10000101_pt1 | contig 95786 bp, 83 predicted proteins | sample Sb_taG_6_FD_89697 | JGI IMG/M metagenome (GOLD analysis project Ga0116217, IMG submission 89697) | Peat soil microbial communities from Weissenstadt, Germany - Sb_50d_4_PS metaG | ecosystem: Environmental > Terrestrial > Soil > Wetlands > Peat | place: Germany: Weissenstadt | collected 2010-09-21
GTGGTGCCGTTTGATTTCCACAGGTGCTATGTCCTTCCTGTCGGATGCGCTAGACTTTCAATATGCCGAAGCGCAATCTGCGAATCGTGAAACGACTTAGGAACGTCCCAGTGCTCGGAATCTGCGAACGGTGCAACGCCCAGTTCTCGGGGGACCCTAATATGGGCAACGCACAGTCTGCCATCCAAGAGCAATTCAACGCGCACACGTGCAAGCCAATAGACAGCAGCCAAAATGCGCTGCGTATCGTGCGCGAAGCCACGGAAGACAAGTAGGCATCTCATTGTTCGTTCTTCAATATCTGCTCCGCAGGCGAAGAGTATGCATTTTGCGACATTGATTCCAGACTGGAATTCGCTTGATTCAGTCAGGCGCGTCCATAGCGATTTAGAGGCCGCTGCACTTGTATTCTTTGCGCTACTCGTGCTCTTTGATATTCTGGCGCACCTTTCGACAAACAATAAAAAGAAGACGCTCTTGGAGAAGATCGGCCTATGCTGCTTTGCGATAGCCGTGTTAGCCGAGGTAGTAGCATATCCATACGGGCAGAGGAACGATACCTTGTCAGGGCAGATAATTGGGTCTCTGGATGCCGAGACGAGGGAAGCCTTAATTAAATCCGCGACGGCGTTAGCCCAATCAAAGGAAGCCGAAACCAAGTCGGGCGATGCTATAGATAGGGCAGGAAAAGCCCAAGAGTCGCTTGGCAACGCAGAGACCGAAGCGCATCGAGCGCAAACGGAATCATCGACTGCCCTGAGCATTGCGAGCGACGCGAAACAAGTTTCCAGCGAAGCCAGGCAAGAAGCCGATTCATTTGAGAAGGACATCAAATCGGCAAAGGAACAGGCAGCGCAGGCGGAATCCCATTTAGCAGATGCCCTCACAAAAGCGGCTGTCGCCCAAGCTGAGTTAGACCGTTTAAGAACACCTCGGTCTCTCGTCAATGTTGATTTGCTGGTTTCAGCATTACAACCTTTTCCGGGGACGCAATTCAGCATCTCTGGAATCTTTGGTGACCAAGAATCCGTGGCCATTGCCGAGAAAATCTGCGCTGTGCTGATAGCAGCTAAATGGAAGCCAACATTCTCTCCGAATACGGGCAGAGGGTCGTATTCCGTCAGAATAAAAGATTGTGACGTTGGCGGGGTTGGTTCGAGCATAAGTACAGGCGTACACATTGCGGCAACTTCTGAAGAAACCCCAGAAGCCCTCAACAAATTAGCGCCCGCCGACCGACCGCCGAACATCAATGCGGCGATAGTTTTAAAGAATGCTTTGGCGCGATCTATTTCCCCCACACAGGAGGATTTGCAGACCGAAGACGTTAGCGTCGACAAATTCGGCAAATTTACCCTCGTACTGATTGACGTGGGGAATAAGCCGATAACCAGCAGTAACCCTGCCAGCCATTGACCCTGTGGACGCGAAACGGCACCAGCACCGGGATTGGTGTCTATTGTGTCGGAGTTGAGGGCGGAGAGAACTAACCAGGCGAATCGGCTGAAGCACGTAGACGCGGCCCTTGCAGTTCTGGGCAAGTTGAACGGCAGCTCTCACACCGAAGCCGAGACACACGTTATCAGCATCGGCCCGCAAGAAGATTAGCCTAGCGCAAAAAGCACGCTGGGCGAAGAGAGCCGCGAACAGACAAACAGCAACGATGAAGCCGAAGCGCACCATGTCCGCATCTGCTCGCAGAAAGATTGCTGCTGCTCAGCGGGCGAGGTGGACGAAGTTGAAAAAAGCTTAATTGAGAGCAGATCGAGAGCCGAGTGAGTGAGGTATTTACTGCAGGCTCCGCCCATGCCAAAGCAGGTAGTTAATGCGCTGGAGACCATTCCCGGAGCTGTGATTGACCCTCTAACGAGTTTAGCCAGGCTTGAAGAGCGCCCCCAGAGTCTTTGTCGATGTGAAGGAAACGCAGGCCCATCGCAAAGGCGTCGCTCCAAACCACATCCGCTTTTGCATGAAAAGTCTGTAGCCCCACACTTGGAAGCTCAAATTCCACTGTGACGACTCCTTCGAGTCTCACTGGGTCAATCAAATTGATGGCCAGTCCGCCCTCGCTCACGTTCTTCATCTTGGCGCCGAAAGGTTGCCCATCATGACTGCAACACCGTACCGCCAAGTCTACGTCGTACCGGAAATACCTGCGATGTTCGCGCTCCATCTTGGGAATCGCGAGATCGAGAACACTCCGCAGTCGAGCTTCCTGTAGCGGCTTGGAGAGCACAACGCTTGCTCCTAAATCAAGAGCTTCGCCCGCGTCGGTCATACCATTTGTCACCGCTAGAAGTAGGGTGTGTTTGTTGGAGCGGCTGTTGCGTACCTGGGTGATCGCTTCGTTAGCTCCGGGCACATCGTCGCAGTCGATGACAAGTCCGTCCCAATGGCGGCGGGCGGCGAGTTCTATGGCGCTCTCAGAATCCTGGCGGAGATCCAGCGAGGCTCCGTGTTCGCTCAAGTTTGCTTTGATGTGACCTAGCAGGTTGAGATCGCGAGTCACGATCAAGCAATGTAACCCCATTTTGTGATCTTAACGAACCGTGGGTCACGACCATAGTGACAAACGTACATGGCACTTATAGACGGTCGCCACCTGCGGACTGGCGTGCGGACTGACACTCTTGGAGCCATCGGTTTAGAATAGGCATTCAGCCGCGAAAGCAGCACTGCAGTGACCGAGGACACCGTCACAATCTCGCCGGGCTCGCGATTTCGAGCCGCGATGGTGCTGGCCATCATCGCGGATGCACTCCAAATCGTCGTTTTCCCGTTCTTCGTCGAGGGCGCGGTATCGCCCGCCGATGACATACTAGATTTCGGTGTCGCAGCCGTGCTGGTTCACCTTCTTGGCTGGCACTGGGAATTTTTGCCATCGTTTCTTGCCAAGCTGGTGCCCGGAGTCGATCTAGTCCCTTTCTGGACGATGGCGGTCGCAAGCGTCTATCGGAAATCGAAGCGGATCGCGGTTGCCGCAGAAGAGAGCCGTGAGCAGCAGCATCCGGTGCTCAGAGACCCACAACATTTGTAAGCCGCGCCTCCTTGGAGGCAATCGGCTAAACAGCTGAATCCTGCGCTCCACGTCATAACTTGCTAAGGCAAGTGGAGTATCATGTTGCCGGATTATCCTTCCCACCCGTCTCGTGATGAGGAGAAAGAAAAAGAAGAAGAGCCGTCCACGCAAGCCGCCATTGTGTAAGGTCCATGGCAGGCCCATTCGCCCTAGCCGTTGGCGGGCAGGTCACCGCACCACTGGATGCGCAAGCTGCTATCGAACCAGGAAGATGCCGCCACCGAGAAAGAGACTGTGCAAGGAGCACAAGCTCCCGATCTTGCGGTCGCGTTGGTGGTCAGGCTACCGAACGAGAGGCTGCCGCGAGTGTTTTGAGGTTCCGCCGCCAGAGGACCGGCTTTGCCGCAAGCATGACCGACCGATCCAGCCTAGTGCGTGGATTAGAGGCCGCCACTCGACCGGCTGCAGCCGCTGCTTCAACAGTCGTCCTGGCTTTGCCGCTGCGCAAGCACGGTATCGGGCGCGGCAAAGACTACGGCTTCTGAGGGCCAAGCGGAGGAAGCGGTTTGGGCAGCGTCGGCACTCCGGAGAGTAACGCATAGCTCCCCTAGCCGCTACTTGTTCGTAGCGGATAGCTGTTGGCGCACTTTGTCCGCTATATCTAAAACAGCACCACCAAAGAACACCGGTGTGGAGGTGCCCCAGTCAACCTTGGAGGGATACAGCGCAGCAACGTCCCACAGGATGCCGTTGTGTTGGCAACATAACCTCTGTGCACTGGGAAACTGTCGTTTTAGCTCGGTCGAGACTAGGTGACTCCCATCCCAGAACTGTACGACTCGTGAATCTGAGACCCGCGACAGCACCATGCCGCCAGGCTTAGCCCAATCGCTGGGCAATATCGGCTCCCAGACAATAAGCACACGAACTGACGACGTGAGGTTTCGTTTCAGTATCTCTTCAATCGCGGAAGACCCCCGCAGGCAGTAGGGTCAAGTCGGCGACACCAGTAGCACCAAGCGCGTGCGGTCATCCGCAGCGTTGAACACCTGCTTGAACTGGTCAAGATTGCTCGGCGTCAGGGATGTAAGTGGCGGCTGGCCAGGTGGTGTACGCGACGAACCCCAGTAGTACCAGTACGTCGCGCCTGCCAGAATAGCCACTCCAAGCAGAAGAGCGTGCTTCACGTTGACGACTCGCATGAGATCATTCAGCCAGCAACCAAGCCCGCGATCACTTGGGGAAAGAAGATAATGAGGAGGACAAAGACGGCACAGCACCAAAACAAAGCGATGCTGACAGGGCTGCGCCGCTTGCATTGAGCACGATACAACTGCGCGAATCCTAAGACGAGCAGAGCCAGCGCACCAGCGATCAACCAGGGTCTAGCGGTTTGCGCCCAGACACTCATTCCCGCCAGCCCCGCCGCGCCAAGAAAACCGAAAGGCAGGCAGCAAGCCAGGGTTGAAAGCGCGGCAATCATCGCCGCAACCGGAGTCGCTCGTTCTGCCAATTTCATTCGCGTTCCTCCTTGCTCTTCGCTCTCGTGACCGCAAGTCGAACCGCATTTTCTGATGGAACTCCGGTGCGGTTGGAATAAAGCCGACACGTCAGACCCGGCGTATTTCCTTGGTCCGGCTCGACATCGTTGCCATTGACGCGAATCGTAGGAGAACCGTGAAACATCAAAGCTCTCGCGTCCTCGTCGGTGTTGACCGGAATCCCTTCAACTGCCACCTCCAACGCTTCCGCAGCTAGCACTTTTCTGACTCGTTCGATTGCGGGTTCGTAGTTTGGGCAGCCCGGAACGAAGAGCACTTCTACTTTCACTTGGTCTGCACCTCTTCCAAGACAGGGCAGGCGCAAGCTGCGTGCCGCCTTCTGTGCCGTAGTTCCTGGTCGCATTTCTTAAGATCGCTCAAGAGTTCAGATTCTAATTTTTCCAGTTGTCGCACTCTGCCACGCACGTCAGCCAGTTTTCGTTTCAGCAAGTCTCTTACTGATTCACAGGCTTCCACTTTATGGGTGCGCAGGTCGGTCAGTTCTCTGATTTCGCGGAGCGAGAAACCCAGCCCGTGCATCTGCCGGATGAAACTTAGCCTCTCGATGTCATCTGCCGCGTACACCCGGAATCGACCCACGGTGCGAGCCGGTTCGGGTAGAAGTTTGCGCTTCTCATAGAAACGAATAGCATCGACGGTCAGAGTAGTGCGCTTTGCCAGTTCGCCGATCTGCATTAGGTGGCGGGCCGAGTCCAGGGGTAGTTCCGAAGAACAATCGAGGGGGATGTGAGAGACCTGCGCGCTCGTGTGCGCGGCGGAGTGGCTGCGCCGTGCGTCTGCGCGAGCAGGGATCGGGGAGAAGGAGAGCATCCTCTATGGAATTCCAGGACAAAGTCCTGAAGTGTGTCGACTGCGGCGCGGAGTTCATGTTCACGTCCGGAGAGCAGCAGTTCTTTTACGACAAGCAGTTCACAAACCCACCTAAACGATGCAGGGCCTGCAAAGCAAAACGGGTGGCTGAATTTGGCGCAGCGCCGCCCGTCGCACGCGGACCTTCCCGGGTCGAAACCCACACGACCTGTTCGCATTGTGGCAAGGAAACAACCGTACCGTTCCGTCCGACTCAGGGGCGTCCCGTTTTTTGCCGTGAATGCTTCGAGGAACGGCGGAACTCAGCCTCCGCCTTAGGGACAGGCACGTAGCGCGGCTCTCCCGGGTTACTATAGAAAGAACCCGAGGGAGACCGTGTCCAGCTTCTACGTGGAAAATTTTGGCTGTCGGGCGACGCAGGCTGATGGCGCCGCCATCGAACGCCAGTTCCGTAACCTTGGCCTGGAGCGCGCCGACGCCCCCGGACAGGCACAAATCGTTGTTCTGAACACCTGCACCGTGACCGCCTCGGCCGACCAGGACGCGCGTGCCGCTATCCGCCGCATCCACCGTGAAAATCCCGGCTGTCAGATCGTTGTCACCGGATGTTACGCCCAGCGCGCCCCCCAGGAGCTTGCCGCCCTTCCCGGTGTGAGTCAGGTCATCGGCAATTCCCACAAACATGAATTGGTGGAGATCGCGTCTGCGCTGAGAACTGAGAACCGGGAACTGACAACCGATCGTCCTATTTTCGTTTCTGACATTTTCGCCCACACCGAACTGCTGGCTGCGCCGGTTTTCGAAGCCGCTAACGAGCGTACCCGTCCAAACCTGAAGGTGCAGGACGGCTGCGATAACCGCTGCTCATTTTGCGTGATTCCATTTGTTCGCGGGCAAAGCCGGTCTTTGCCTTTGGCCCAGATTCTCGCCGAGGTGAATGCGCTGGTGACCGCCGGCTATCGCGAGGTGGTAATTTCCGGCATCAATCTGGGCCGGTGGGGACGAGATTTGAGACCTAGCACCAGCGGCGAGGTGTCAGCTTTCCCTGATCTTGTTCGCACCATTCTCGACCGCACGTCGCTGGAGAAACTGCGCATCAGCTCAGTCGAGCCGATGGACTGGAGTGACGAACTCATCCGCCTGGTTGCCGAGTCCCCACGTATCGCCAAGCATGCACACGTGCCCATGCAGTCGGGCAGCGACCGTGTGCTGCGCAAAATGCACCGCAAGTATCGACCGTGGCACTATCGCGAGAAGATCGAGAAAATCCGCGCGGCCATGCCTTCAGCGGCGATCGGCGCCGACGTCATGGTCGGCTTTCCCGGCGAGACCGCCGTCGACTTTGAGCAGACCCGCCAGATGATCGAAGACCTGCCCTTCACTTATCTGCATGTCTTCACTTACTCTCCGCGCCCCGGCACGCCGGCGGCGGCGATGCGCGATCAGGTCCCAATGCAGGTGGCACGCGAGCGCAATCGCCTTCTTCGCGAGCTCGCGTCGAAGAAGAAGTCAGCGTTCATGCAGTCGTTTATAGGAAAGCCGCTTGCCGCCATCACTCTCAACACCGTCCACCAAGACCCGGACGGCGAATCCACCGAATGCCTCACCGACAATTACCTGAAACTGCGCCTAAAAGGACGGCACGAGCCGAACTGCTGGCTAACCACGCAAATTCAGGGCGTAAGGGAAGACACGCTCGTCGCCTGAGCTCAGTTCTCAGAGATCAGATTATTGCAGTAGCTCCGCCAGCTCTCGCGGGCTATCGACGACCACGTCGGGCGGCGCAATGCTGAGTGTCTGCGGAGCAAAACCGTAAGTCACGCCGCAGGTCCATAAACCCGCATTTTGTCCCGTAATCACGTCAACCGACGAATCGCCGACGATCAGCGTTTCCTGCGGGCAGGTTGCGGTTTCGCGCAGGATGCTGTTGACGCCATGCGGATCGGGCTTCTTCGTCGGAAAGCTGTTTCCGCCATACACGTGCAGGAAAAAATCCGCCAGGCCAAGGGCTTCGACGATCGCGCGCGACGGAACTACCGGCTTGTTTGAGAGCACAGCCATCTGACGATGGACACCGTTGGCCCCGCGCACCGCCGCCAGCATCTCTTTGATCCCATCGTAGACGTGCGTCTGATCGAGCTTGTGGGCGCGGTAATAGGTAAGAAAGTACTCCAGAGCTTCCTTCACCAAAGCTTCATGCTTGGGATCGCCGAGCGCGCGGCGAACGAGCATGGGTGCGCCGTCCCCTACGTAGGAGGCGATGACATCTCCGGGAAGCTCGGGCCGCTTGAGGTGGCGCAGCATGGCGTTGACGGAATGGACCAGGTCCAGGCGCGAGTCAATCAGAGTGCCGTCCAGATCAAAGATCAGGAGCCTGATAGCCTGCGGGTCGAACTGGCGATGGAACCTGATCATGGGCTGCTTTCAGAATAGCAAAACAAGCCCTTAGCACTTGGCACTTGGCACTTAGCCCGCGACCGCGATTGGAAAGTAACGCAGCAAGAACTGTGATGGCCAAATGCCGGGTGCCAATTGCCGTCCTGTTACCGACGGCTGTTCCGAACCTCCCGCTAGCGTTTACAATAAAAACCTGTGCGGTGACAGGACAGAGGATGGCAACCAGGACAGATTCCAAACCGGCCGGGGTGGCTGACATTGGGGCCAAGGGATATGAAGGCCTATCCCGCGAGCAACTGATCGAAGCCTACCGGATCATGCACACGTCGCGGCGGCTGGACGATCGCGAAATTCTGCTCAAGCGCCAGCAGAAGATCTTTTTTCAGATCTCCGGCGCCGGCCACGAGGCCGTGGGCGTGGCGGCGGCGTTCGCCATGAAGTCCGCCTACGACTGGTTTTATCCGTACTATCGCGATCGCGCGTTGTGTCTCGGCCTGGGCGCGACCCCCTACGAAATGCTGCTTGAGGCGGTTGGCGCAGCCGACGATCCCAACTCCGGCGGCCGCCAGATGCCTTCGCACTGGAGCTTTCCTAAACTCAATGTAGTGACGCAATCCTCGCCTACCGGTTCTCAGGTTCTGCAGGCGGTCGGGTGCGCCGAAGCCGGCCGCTATTTTGCGGCGCATCCGGATGCCGCGAAGAAAGCCAGCGGCGACTACCGTGAATTCAAGGATGTGCAGTTTCACGGCGATGAGGCTACCTACGTTTCACTCGGCGATGGCACCACCAGCGAGGGTGAGTTCTGGGAGGGGCTGAACACCGCGTCCAATCGTAAATTGCCGGTGCTGTTCGTCGTGCAGGACAACGAGTACGCCATCTCGGTTCCGGTCGAGGTGCAGACTCCAGGCGGAAACATTTCGCGGCTGGTTGCAGGATTCCCCAATTTCCACTTCGAAGAAATAGATGGCACGGACCTGGTTGCGACTTATGCTGCGTTTGCCCGCTCGGTAGCATATTGCCGCGCGGGAAATGGTCCGGCATTCATCCATGCCCACGTGATCCGTCCGTATTCGCATTCACTGTCGGACGACGAGCGGCTTTACCGGCCGGACTCCGAACGCCAGCGTGATGCCGCGCGCGATCCCCTCACACGGTTGCAGATGTTCCTCATCCGCGAAGGCATTCTCGACGAGAACGGAATCAATCGGCTGGAGAAGCAAGTGGAGGACGATCTGCAAATCGCCGTAGACGAAGCCCTGGACGCCGCTTTGCCCACGCCGGATACGATCACGCGCTTTGTTTATTCGCCAGACCTCGACCCAACATCCTCAGCCTTTCAGACCGAACCGGTGGTTGCTGCAGCGGGGTCAGACGGAAAGAAGCCTGCCGTGAAAACCATGGCCGATCTCATCAGCGCCACGCTGCGCGACGAGATACGGCGCGATGGGCGCATCGTCCTGTTCGGTGAAGACGTTGCCGACTGCAGCCGCGAACAATATCTGGAGGAGAAACAGGTCAAAGGGAAAGGCGGAGTGTTCAAGCTAACATCCGGATTGCAGTTCGAATTCGGCTCCGACCGGGTGTTCAATTCTCCGCTTGCCGAGGCGAACATCGTAGGACGCGCCACCGGCATGGCCACGCGCGGAATGAAACCGGTGGTGGAGATTCAGTTCTTCGACTACATCTGGCCGGCGATGATGCAGTTGCGCAATGAACTGCCGCTCATCCGCTGGCGGTCGAACAACGGGTTCTCTTCCCCGGCGGTGGTTCGCGTGGCTATCGGTGGATACCTCACCGGTGGCTCCATCTATCATTCGCAATGCGGCGAGAGTATTTTCACGCACATTCCCGGTTTGCGGGTGGTGTTTCCGTCGAATGCGCTGGACGCGGCGGGTTTGCTGCGCACCGCAATTCGTTGTGACGACCCAGTGCTCTTTCTGGAACACAAGCGGCTGTATCGCGAGACCTTCGGACGCGCGCCGTATCCGGGGCCGGATTACATGGTCCCGTTTGGCAAAGCGAACGTGGTACAGGCGGGAACGAATTTGTCGGTGATCACCTATGGCGCAGTGGTGCCGCGTGCCCTGCAGGCAGCGCAGAAAATCGAGCGGGATCATGGCGTCAAGGTCGAACTCATCGACTTGCGCTGCCTGAATCCGTTTGACTGGGAGGCGATTGCGGAATCGGTGCGCAAGACCAACCGCGTGATCGTCGCTTACGAAGACACGTTGAGCTGGGGTTACGGAGCAGAGATCGCGGCGCGCATTGCCGATGAATTGTTTGATGAGCTAGACGCGCCGGTGCGCCGGGTCGCCGCCAAAGACACGTTTGTGGCCTATCAGCCGATCCTCGAAGACGCCATCCTGCCGCAGGCGGAGGATTTGTTCCGCGCAATGAAAGAACTGGCGGAATACTGAAAGCGCTGACCTCAGTGCCTCTGTGACCTCCGTGTCTCCTGTGTTTAAGAGGGTTCAATTGACCATAGAGGACACAGCGGCCACCGAGAGAAGCCCGTGCACAACCGAGATTCTACGGCTCGCTGAACAACATTCGATAAATCCACCCGCCCAGCGCACCGCCCGTCAACGGCGCTACCCAGAACAGCCAGAGCTGCGCCAGCGCCCATCCGCCGACGAAAAGTGCCGGTCCGGTACTGCGTGCCGGATTCACAGAAGTGTTTGTAACCGGAATGCAAACCAAATGAATCAGCGTCAAACACAAACCGATCGCTACCGGAGCAAACCCCTTGGGTGCACGGCTGTCGGTTGCGCCCATAATGACAAACAGGAAAAACATAGTAAGCACAACCTCTGCCACAGCTCCAGCCAGCAGAGAATAGCCGCCGGGTGAATGCACGCCGTAGCCGTTGGCCGCAAAGCCCTGGCTCACGTCGAAGGCAGCCAGGCCGCTGGCGATAACGTACAACACTCCCGAAGCCGCGACTGCACCTACCAGTTGAGCAACCACATAAGGCAACAACTCCGAAGCGGGAAAGCGTTTGCCCACGACTAGTCCGACGCTGACGGCTGGATTGAGATGGCAACCGGAGATGTGTCCGATGGCAAAGGCCATGGTGAGCACGGTCAAGCCGAAGGCAAAAGCCACACCCATAAAGCCGATGCCAACGGTCGGAAACCCGGCCGCGAGCACCGCGGCGCCGCATCCGCCGAACACCAACCAGAATGTTCCAAAAAACTCCGCAAAGGCGCGCTTCTTAAGGGTCATATTGAACTCCTTTTCGAATGAGCTCCAACGGCGGGAGCAAGCCTAGCACAAGCAGGCAGCAAACTGAAACGGCCTCTCGGGCGAGAGACCGTAGCTAGAAAAAACCTGGCAAAACTAGTTGGTCGTCTCCACGGTCTTTGCGGCAGCGCTGTTGGCCGGCAGGCTTGGCCGGGCCATGAAGAAGCTGTGGTCGTAGAGATTTCGGTACAGCACGCCGGCGATTTCGGCGGCCTTCGGGCCAAACGTCGGACGTCCGCCTTCGAGGAAGATGACTACCACCACGCGGCCGACGTCGGTGTTGGCATAAGAGGCAAACCATCCATAGCGCGTCCCCGCATGAGAGCACGTTCCGGTCTTGCCCAGGATTTCCTCTTCATTGAAGTTGACGCGCACACTGCGGGCCGTGCCATAGGTGACCGCTGCGGCCATGCCATCAGAAATCTCGGGGATGAGCGGGGCAATGTCGAGATGACGCTTCACCCGGGGTTCGAAGTCGGCGACTTCTTCGGCCGTCGTGGGATGCTGCAAATAATAAAGCGTGCCACCGTTCGCGATCGCCGAGACCATGGCGCCGAGCTGCAGGGGCGTCATCGAGATGCCTTCGCCGAAGGAGCACATCTTGCCCACGCCGCCCAGCTTCGACGAGATTTCTTCGTCCGGATACTCGCCCAACTGCTCGCCCGGAATGTTGTAGCCAGCCAGCTCGCCGAGGCCGTATTGATGGGCATAGTAGGCCACGCGCTCAAAACCGAGCTGTCGGCCCAGCGCTTCGAAATAACCGTTGTTGGAACGGGCCAGGGCGGTGGTCAGATTCATGCGGTAGCTGCCGCCCAAACGAACTTCGGTATCCTTGGTGACGATGCCTTCGTTCAAGGCGGCCAGCGCCACCGAGAGCTTGATCGTCGAGCAGGGTTGCGCGCCGCTGGAGAGCGCGAGCCGCTGATTCACCATGGCGAGGACGCGTCCGCTGGTCGGCTCAATCGCCACTACCGTACCGTTCATGTTGCCCAGCGCATCGATCGCCGCCTGCCGCACGATCGGGTCTTCGCCGGCCGTGATGTCGCCTTCGGTCACGTCCTGAGCGAACGAACTGGTAGAGAAGCGCTCGTAATAATGATGGCGCCGCCGCACGCTGGAGTGAAGCACATGCGCGGTTCCCGCGGGACGGCTGCGCGCCAGCCGGTGAATGCGCTTCCGCGCATGTTGCCCTTCAGTAATTTTTTGTGACTTGGATTTTCGCGTGAGCGAATGGGTGTTGACGGTGGCCGCAGATCCCGCCTGGCACAGCATCAACAGCATCAAAGTCACGACGAGAGCAAAAAGAGCGGCGCCTTTTCTCAATAACACTTAGCTTTTACCTATCCCCTAGAATTCACTCTACCGTAGAGCACGGAAGTTGCCAGTGAGCGGCGTCACCGGCTAAATTGCCGTTAATCCGAATAGTATGAAACTGGAACCATTACTGCAATGGGAAACTATGTCTCCGAGAAACAAGTCTCCTTTTATGTAACCCTCTGCGAATACGATAGTTGCTGATGTTTTCAGCAGGCCATCAGGCTTTGGTAACTTTAGGCATCATTACTGGAACGATACCCCTGGGGCAAAAGTAACCTCGATTCTCGCCAAGAGTCACCGCAAGTTACATCGTCTCTCCCCGTTTCCTCAGAAACGCCGGTACGTCGAGATCGGTCTGCTCGAAGTTGGCGATCATGGCGTCGCGCAGGCTGTCGATTGCAATCGCGGGATGAGTGACGGCGGCGGGCTGCGGCGCGGATTGTTCCATCACCATGGGAGGCGGTGGAGGCAGCGGATCCGATTCCGGTTCAGGCGCCGGCGCGGAGAAGTCGTCAAAGTCGCGCGAGGCCGAAAATCCTGTATGCGACTCCTCACGCCGGCGGCGCACATCGGAGTCTTTGAATCCGGTGGCGATCACCGTGATCTTGATCGAATCTTTCATTTTTTCATCCAGCACCGCGCCGAAAATAATATTCGCGTCCTCGTGCGCGGCGCTATGAATGATGGTGCAAGCCTCCTGTACCTCGGCGAGTTTGAGCGAGTTGGAGCCAGTAATGTTGATGAGGATGCCGCGCGCGCCGTCGATGGCGCCGGCTTCAAGCAGCGGAGAGGCAATTGCCTTCTGCGCGGCTTCGGTGGTGCGGCTAGCGCCGCTCGCCGTCGCCGTGCCCATGACCGCATAACCCATGCCGGCCATGATTGCCTTCACATCCGCGAAGTCGCGGTTGATGATCCCCGGAATGGTGATGATGTCGGAGATACCCTGCACCCCCTGGCGCAAGATATCATCGGCGACTCGAAATGACTCGAAGAAGCCGGCATCTTGCGCAACGGCCAGCAACTTTTCGTTGGGAATCACGATGGTCGTATCGACCGACTCCATCAGTTCCGCAATTCCGCGCTCCGCCTGCTGCATGCGGCGTTTGCCCTCGAAGGCAAACGGCTTGGTGACCACGGCCACGGTGAGTGCGCCCATCTCGCTGGCCAGCGAAGCAATAATAGGAGCAGCGCCCGTTCCAGTGCCGCCGCCCAGGCCGGTGGTGACGAAAACCATGTCCGCGCCTTCGAGCGCCTCGATGATTTTGTCGGAATCCTCGAGTGCGGCTTTGCGACCGACTTCGGGATTGGCGCCCGCGCCCAGGCCATTAGTGAGCTTGACGCCCAACTGGATTTTGCTGGACGCCCGCGACAGGCGCAAGGCCTGAAGGTCCGTGTTCGCCACGGTGAACTCGATGCCCTCCATGCCGGCGTCGATCATGCGGTTCACGGCGTTGCCGCCGCCCCCTCCCACCCCGATGACCTTGATCCTGGCGTCGTTGCGGGCCTCTTCGTTGAAACTGATGCGAATATCGCTATCTTTTTTCATAGACACATCCTTGGTTCCAGCTTTTGGCACTTAGCAGTTAGCATTTGGCCATGAAGGTTCCTTGCCGCGAGGTGCAGGAAACCATGCTGGCTAAATGCCAAGTGCTAATTGCTAACTGCTGTTTTCATGCCCCTTTCTTCGCAAACAAACCGATCAGCCGCGTACTCCAGCGCGTGTCCTGCAAGCCGCGCGCGATGCGCGAACGATGGCCATAGAACACCATGCCCAGCACCGTCGCATACTCGGGTTCGGCCAGGACCGCCGGCATCTTTGCCAACGGCGTCGGCCACGACAACCGCACCGGCCGTCGCAGCACGGATTCGGCCACGTCTGGAATGCCCGCCAGGCGTGATGCGCCGCCGCTCAACACCACGCCGCCGACACAAACTTCCAACATGCCGCTGTGCCGCAGATTCTCCCGCAACATCTCAAATAATTCCCGCGCCCGCGGCTCGAGAATTTCACCCACCATGCGCTGCGAAACCAAGCGCGATGGGCGATCGCCGACCGACGGCACCTCGACTTCGTTACCTTGCGGAATCAAAGTGACAGTCACGTTGCCATACGTCCGCTTGATTTTCTCCGCCTGCGCCAGCGGCGTACACAAACCGACTGACAGGTCGCTCGTGAAGTGGTCGCCACCAATCGGAACGACGGCGCTGTGGATGACCGCTCCCTCCTGAAAGACAATCAGACTGGTCGAGCCCGCGCCCATTTCCACCAGGCATACGCCAAGTTCGCGCTCGTCGTTGCGCAGCACGGCATCGGCGCAGGCCAGCGGCTCGAAAACGGTATCGTCCACGTGGACTCCGGCGCGGTTGACCGCGGTGATCACGTTCTGAGTTGCGCTGGACGCGGCTGTCACCATGTGCACCCGGACTTCCAGTCGCATCGCCATCATTCCCAGCGGATCGTGCACGCCGCTTTGGTCGTCGAGGATGAACTCCTGCGGCAGCAGGTGCAGAATTTCGCGGTCTGCGGGCAGCGGGATGGCGCGGGCTTTGTCCACGGCCGAGCGAATCTCATCGCGCGCAATTTCGCGGGCGCGAGTTCCGAAAGTGAGGCCGCCATGGCTATTCACGCCGCGCACATGCGAGCCTGCAACTCCCAGCAGCGTCCGTTCGATGGGCACGCCAGAAACGTCTTCCGCCTGTTCGACCGCTTTCTGAATCGTGACCACGGCCTTGTCCAGATCAACGATCACGCCCTTGCGCGAGCCGCGCGATTCCGCCACGCCGTGACCGCGATAGCGCAGGCCACTGTCGGTGATTTCGGCCACCAGCACGCAAGTCTTGGCGCTGCCTACGTCAATTGCCGTCAAAAGATGTTGATACTGATTCGCCATGCTCGCTAGTGGTCCTGCCCCTTGGGAATTGCCGGACTCGGTTTGCTTCCGGGTTTGACCGCGACGTTAGCCGGCGCCGCGGCGGAATTTGTTTTTGGGGTTGCCGGTGGCGCAGCGTTTGGCGTCGGCTGCGTCGGAGCAGGCGGACCGAAGATTCTGTGATCTTGTCCGGTCGAGGATCGCTCGTGCTTGATTGCTGCCGCTCTCTTCAGCGCTGGTTTTCTGTGCCGCACTCTGGCAACCTTCTTCTTGGCCGCAGGCTTGACCGCAGGCTTCGCCGGCGGATGCGTCACCGCCACAGCGGTCTGCGATTTCGTGGTAGCCGGTTCGTGCCCGACCAACGCCGCCGGTTTCACTCCCGCCGCCATCGCCGCCCTGGCCGCAGACATCGCTAGCGGCGGTTGCTTCACCGTGCCCTGCAAATCCGGATTGACCACGATTTGGTGCTCATAGCGGAGGTCGACCGAATCCAGCCGGGCGAATTGTTGCCGCCACTCCTGCACGTGGCTTACATAAATCTTGAAGCGATCGAGAAAGCCGGAGGATCCCAGATCCACGAGCACTTCCCCTCCGGGATCACTGGCCATGATCTTCACGTCGTCCGGATCGGAAAGATCGACTTCGCTCAGATTCTGCGAGTAGCGCGCGCCGCCGGAATCCAGTTCATTCACCAGTTGGTTGTAAATCTTCATGCGCGCGGAGCGGGTGGATTGCGGTTCGCCGAGGTTCATCCCCAGAATCACCGGGAAAGAAAATTTCTTTCGGCCCGTCACCGGCAAGTCCATGAGCGCGCCAGAGCCGTCGATGAGAGAAATCCTGGAACCGATCCGGGCAAAAGCCACCGGCGAGCGTTCACGAATCTCAATCCGCAGACGGTTGGGAACGAAGCGCATCACGCTCGCCGATTCGACCCACGGAATCTGCTCCAGTTGCAGCTTGCGTTGGCTCAGAGGTACGAAAAAAACGTTGCGGCCAATGTCCTCGCCCATGACCTCGATGACCTGGGCGCGGCTGACGTTGCTCAGGCCGGTAATCTCGATGTCATCGCTCGATTCCACGCGGAAGCGCCAGGAATGCTCACCGTAGCGATAAGCGGCCGCCGCAGTGATTCCCAACACAAAAGCGACACTCAAGGCCAGCATGGCCCAGCTGAGATGGGTGGCAGTCTTCTTGGGCAGAGTACTCCGGCGAACGGAGACGCGTTTTTGTGCGCGCAGGAATGGCGACTCTTCGTCAGCGTCTAGGTCGAGCAGACGCGCATCGTCCAGCTCTTCCCGCGCAGGCTCGTCGCCCAGTGGGTACAACTCTTCCTGCGAGATGGTGGAACTGCCTTTTCTCGCCATCAATACAGGTCAGTTGTCGGCAGCGAACCGCAGAGCGAAATTACTATAACTGCTTTTCGCAAATTGGGATAGAGAGAAAGTGGGTGCCTTTTACACGAGAGCCACGCTAACGACTCCCACTATGCCGCGCTTTTCTGCTTGCCCCCATTTGCTTTCGCGATCTTCTCCACCTGCGCCAAATGGTTCAGGTCATGGCCGGCGAACATGCGCACGAGGTGCGCAATCGTTTCTTTCCCGCGCTCCTGGTGCATGCCGTAGTTCTCCCATAGATTCTTGGGCAGCGCCTTCAACATCCGCAGGTTGTTGCGCGCAGGGTGCGAAACGTCTCGAGAGACTGCTGCGGGTCGCGGCGGGCATAGTCGAACGTGCTGGCCCAGACGTCCTGATCAAAGGCTTGAACCGAGACGCCATTGTTGCCTGCGATCAGCCGCATACGCCAGCTGCCCACGATCTCCGCGTCCGCGAGGTGCGCCAGAATCTCCGCGATCGACCACTTGTCTGGCTGCGGCCTCTGGGTCAACTGTTTCTTGCTCAACGGCTTGATCAGGCGTTGCAGCTTCTTGGGCGTTTCCTGCTGCACTCGCATTGGATCTTTGCCATTCGTGTGGCCTAGAATGCGCTGCGTGTACTGCTGCGCTGTCTCTTGCATGGGTTCCTCCGGCAAAAAGTGCGGTCGTTATATTGAGGATGGAGAGCACAGAAAAGAAGCGGGAAAATTCAACAGCGGCTAGCTTCGGGCAGGTGAGGACTCCTGCCCCTACGTGGATTTAGATGGTGCCGTCGTTGTGAATGACCGGCGCCTGAGGAACTTCAATCCTGGGAATCTCCACGCGAACCGTCTGCCGCGGGCAAACTACGCGCACGCGCTGTAACTCCTCCAGAGCCAACATCCGAGCCCGTTCCCCTTGCAACCGGGCGCAAGCCGCTTCCTGGCGTGCCATGACCGTCTGTACGGAAGCCAACCGCGCCTGGACCCTGGCTATCGACACCTGCGCCTGGACAACCGGCATCGCGGTCCTGCCCAGCATGAACTCGGCCATAGCGACCGCGTGGTCGGCCTGGCTCGAAAGCCGTTGAACCGCCGCCACAGTCCGGTCAGCCAGAAATTTGCCGTCGAGCTTGGTCGCGAAATGATTACCAACCGCAAGAACCAGAACGCCCACCGCCATCCAATATGTCGCCTTTTCGGAGGTCATGTTGATGCTCCTCACCCGCTTATGGAAATTAGACGAGGCACCCGGAAATTCGTTATCGGCCTTGTTCATGGTGTTATGTACGGGTGGGAGGACCAAAAGGTTTCGAGGTTTGGGGCATGGTAAGAACCCCTATTTCTTAGGTTCCGGTCGCCGCGGTTGCGGTACTCGCCAGCTTTTCCAGAATCATCGGCCCAAGCTGTGACACGGTGCCAGCGCCCAGGGTCAGTATCATGTCGCCATCCCGCGCTGCCGCCACCACGGCTGCCGTGGTCTCCGCGAAAGAAGCGACGTAATGGGCCTCGGCACCGGCTCTTTTGATCTCACCCGCCAGCGCTTCTCCGGTCACGCCTTCAATCGGTGGCTCGCTGGCCGCATAGATATCCAGTACGTAGAGCGTGTCGGCATCGTGGAACGCCGTAGCAAACTCCTCCCGCAGGTCGCGTGTCCGGGTGTAGCGATGTGGCTGGAAGACAACGTGGATCTTTTTGAAGCCGCATTGCCGGGCTGCTGCGAGCGTGGCCCGAATTTCGGTGGGATGGTGACCGTAATCGTCGATGACACTCACGCCCGCGGCCTTGCCTCGCAACTGAAAGCGCCGGTCCACCCCACGAAAATTTCCCAGAGCAGAACGGATCTGGTCAGCCTTGACGTCGAGACCGATGCCCACCGCGATCGCCGCGGTTGCGTTCAGGACGTTGTGGCGGCCAGGCACATGGAGCTGAAACTCGCCCAGGTCATCTTCCTTATAGGTCACCCGAAAACGGTTGATGGGTTGGCCTGCCTCTGCAAAATACTTAGACTCGCCCAGCTTGATGTGAAAATCGGACCCTCGCCATGTTCCGTAGGTCACCATGCGGCGGCGCACCTGCGGCAGCAGACGGCGAAGAATGGCATCGTCGTTGCACGCCACCACCATGCCATAGAACGGGACCCGGTCCATGAAGTCGAGGAAAGTCTGCTTCACGTCGCGCATGTTGCGATAACAATCCATGTGCTCGCGGTCAATATTCGTGACAACCGACAGGATGGGCGAAAGCTTCAAAAAAGAACGGTCGCTCTCGTCGGCTTCCGCCACCAGATATTGCGACTTCCCCAGGCGGGCGTTGGAGCCGAGCGCGTCCACGCGGCCGCCGACCACAACCGTGGGATCGAGTCCCGCGCCAGCAAGAACGACTGCGACCATGGAGGTAGTTGTCGTCTTGCCATGCATTCCGGCGATCGCGATGCCGTACTTCAAACGCATCAGCTCGGCCAGCATCTCGGCGCGCTGAATGACCGGAATGTGGAGCTTGTGGGCTTCGGCGAGCTCGGGATTGTCGGGCCCCACGGCGGAACTGGCAACCACCACTTCGGCGCCTGCAATGTTCTCCGCGCGATGACCTTCAAAGACGGTCGCTCCCAGCGCGGCCAGGCGCTGGGTGATAGCGGAGGACTTGAGGTCGGAACCTGAGACCTTGTAGCCGAGGTTCAGCAAAACCTCAGCGATCCCACTCATGCCGATTCCGCCGATCCCCACAAAATGCACGCGCTGGATTTTGGCAAACATTTAAATCTAATGCTGCACTGCCATCCTGAGCGAAGCTGTTCGATTCGCTCGCAAATCGAACAGCGCAGTCGAAGGATCTCTACCAAGCCTGTGTCATCGCGCGTCGCGTCAAGGCATTCTCCCCAAACTTAGTGTGAGAACCCTCAACAGCGCCAGCAGTCCCAATGATGGTAGCGATCCTTCGACTTCGTAGCTGCTTCGCGTTGCGAAGCAGCTACTTCGCTCAGGATGACAACGTATTAACCACCCCTGCCAACTTCGCCGCCATCTCTGCTATATCCCGTGCCGCGTTTTGAAGGGGCAACTTGCGCGCTGCGTCGCCCATGGATCTCAGCCGCGACTCGTCGCTGAGCAACCCTGCCACCGTTTCCACCAGGCTTCCGCGATCCAGCTTCGATTCTTCGAGCATCACCGCTGCTCCAGCCCGCTGCAGCGCCTCGGCGTTGCGCTTCTGATGATCATCCGCCGCGCGCGGAAATGGCACGAGAACCGCCGGTTTGCCGGCCGCGGTCACCTCTGCAACCGTGCTGGCGCCCGAACGGCAAACCAGCAGGCTCGCGCGGGCAAAGTGGCCCGGCATGTCATTGATAAAGCGGTGTACCTCAACCGCGCCGTTCAGCTTTGCGTAAGCCGCCTGCGCGTCATTATAGTCAGGTTCGCCCGTTTGATGGACGATGTGAAGCCTCGGAATTCGCGCCAGTAAATCCGACGCGGATTGCATCATCACCTGGTTGATGGCGTGTGCTCCCTGGCTTCCGCCGAAAACAAGCAGATTGGGACCTGACGGCTTCGCAGCAACCTGAAAGAAAGCCTCTCGCACCGGCACGCCAGTCACCTCACTACGGCGAAAGTATTTTTTCGTTTCTTCAAAGTGGACCGCGGCGGCTGAGACGAACCGGGCAACCGCGCGGTTGTCGAAACCAGGGACGAAATTCGGCTCAAAAATCAAGGTCGGAATTTTTCGCAGGATCGCGGCCAGCATGGCCGGACCCGAGGCATAGCCGCCCACTCCGATCACAACATCGGGACGGAACTCCGAGAGCAGGCGCGAGGAATCCAGCACCGCTCGTGGCAGATCGACAAAAGTTCGCAATCTGGTGGCGAGGCTGACATTCTTCAACGCGCCGACTTCGACCAACCGCAACGGAAATCCAGCAGCGGGCACCAGGCGGTTTTCAATTCCGCGGGCGGTCCCGATAAACAGCACTTCCGCGCCGTACTGTTTCAGGAGCTGTTGCGCGATGGCGAGGGCCGGAATCACATGACCGCCGGTTCCGCCTCCCGCCAGAATGGCCCGCATACGCTGACTATAACCCAGGCGTCCGGCACAAAGCCGATCGAGCGTTAACGCTGTGGTTGCGCGTCGGAAATCGACGAGCCGGGTGCCCCATCCTTTCGCGTTCTTTGCGAAAGGGTGGGAGGCGACAGATTAATCGCGAGTCTGGCTCGCTTCCTTAGAAAACCTACTCCGCCTGCTTGGAAATATTCAGCAGCACTCCGACGCAGGCCAGCGCAAAGAACAGCGACGATCCACCATAGGAGACAAACGGAAGCGGGATGCCCTTGGTCGGCATCATGCCCAGCACCACGCTGATGTTGATGAACGCCTGCACCACGATCATGCTGGTAATTCCCACCGCGAGCAGGCGTCCAAACACATCCTGGGTGCGCAGCGCGGTGCGAATGCCGCGCCACAGAAAAATCGCGAACAACAGCACCACAATCAGCGAACCCACCAGGCCCAGTTCCTCCGCGGTCACGGCGAAGATGAAGTCGGTATGCGGCTCGGGCAGGTAAAACAGCTTCTGCTTCCCCTCCATCAATCCCACGCCGGTAATGCCGCCGGTGCTCACCGCAATCAGCGACTGAATAATGTGGAAGCCGCGCCCCTGCGGATCAGAATACGGATCGAGAAACGCCAGAATGCGTGCCCGGCGATAAGCCACGTGGAAGATTAAAAAGTAGAGAGCCGGCACCGAAGCCAGCGCTGCGTACGCCAGATAGCGCACCTCCATGCCAGCCACAAACAGTACGCAAAAAGTTATGGCGGCGCAGGCAATCGCGGTCCCCAGGTCGGGCTGAAAAACAATCAGGCCGACAAAAATCAGGGTAGGCAGCATGGCCGGCAGGATGGTGTTGCGCCAATCCGTCATCGACCGCACCCGTCCCTCGAGGAAAAATGCCAGAAAAAGAATCAGCGCCGGCTTGGCCATCTCCGAAGGCTGAAAAGAAAACGGCCCCCAGTGGATCCAGCGATAGGTGTGATGGGAGCGGTCGAGAAAGAACACCGCGATCAGCATCAGGGTGGTCAGGCCGAGCAGCGAAAAGACGACCGCCGGTTGCCGGTAATGGCGGTAGTCGATCTTCATGGCCAGCACCATGAGCAGAAGCCCGCCGGCAGCCCAGCCCATTTGCCGCAGCAGGAAGAAGTATCCCGAGCCGTAGCGTTCCTTGGCCATGACCGCGGATGCGCTGAACACCATCACCAGGCCGACAAAAATCAGCAGCAAGGTAATGGTGAACAACCAGCGATCGACGCTGACCCGTTTGGCCATGGGAGGTTTTCATTTCATCACGGAGATCGGGTAAAGGCCGGTGATTGTTCATGGCGGACTGTTGCTTGTCTTGATTCGCGGGGAAATTCTTGACTGGATGTCATCCTGACGCGCTTGAGCGCGGAAGGATCTTACGGACCGCTAACGGCCTCGATGTCGTGGAAGGGAAAGGCCAAGACCCCATCCGCGCCTCAGGCGCTCTTGGCTGTCGTACGATCCTTCCACGGCTACCGCCGTTTCAGGATGACGTGGACTGACTTGTTCTTGTCGCCAGTCAGGACGCGGTGAACTTCTCAGTTCTCCGTAACTTTCGGCGCTTCCGGTCCCTTCGGCGCCGAGTGGCCGCGAGGAGGTCTGGGCGGCGCCGGTGGCGTAGCCAACTCTGCGACTGACGATCCCTTGCGAATCTCAATCGTTCCCTGATCGTTGTTCAGCACGAGGTGCGGTCCGCCGGCGCCAATGCTTCCCGCAGCGGTTGCATTGTTGCCCGACGTATCAACCTTCAACTCGTTAAAATCGCTTTCGATTTCGCCGCCGTGCGACCGCGCATCCACCTGGAAAGCAGCTTTGTCAGGAACGTACACCTGAATGTCGCCGCGGCGATTCTCTACCTGCACGCTGCCCAGTTTGCTCATGTGCAGTTCGACCGAGCCGTTCGAGTCCTCCAGCCGCACGTCGCCGGAGACGCTGGTCAGGCGAATGTCCTTGGAGCGGGTCGTCAGGCGTAGCGGGCCAATCATATTGCTGGCCTGGAGGTCGCCCGAATCCAGATCCAGATCGCCATCCAGCCGCGAAAACTGCATATCGGTGCGCGACGATTTGAAGGTCACGGTTTGCGCGATCCGCGCCAGCTTCACGCTCTCCATAAATTCGCCGTCGAGATGCACCGCGCCCTTGATGCCCTCGAGCGAAACGTCGTTGGCACGGCCTTGGATGGAAACATCCGAGCTGACCTGCGAAACCCGCGCCGAACTGTGGTCGAGATTCAGGCTGACTTTGCCGTTGATATCAGACGCGGAAGTATCGCCGTGCTCGTCGGAAATCTGCACGTCGCCGTCGCGGCCCGTGACACTGGCGTCGCCCGAGCGTGTCGAGATGACCACCGCTGCCTTGCGCGGCAACGTCACATCCACATCCACCGCAACCCAATGGTCGCCTGCACCCTGGTTGTTGGTATTCAGCGTCACCGTGTTCCCGCTGGTAGTGATCTGCGGCTTGGTGCCCGCGTTCCACTTGTCCGCGTCTGACTGGCTGTCGGCGTTGATGCGCTTGTGCACCACCACGCGAATCTGGTCGTCATCGGAGGCGACAATATTCACCGCGCCGCGCGTGTCGTTCACGTGCAGGCTGGCGCCGGCAGGAAATGCCTGCGCGAGCTGATCTTCATAAGTATATTTTTCGCCGAACCAGGTGAAGTTGTTGTCATCGATGTTCAGGTTGTCGCGCAGCTCGCCCCAATCGAAGCTCGACATCTGGGTGGCCGCGAGTCCGACCACGATCACCATGATGATCAAAAAGATGCCGCCCGCGCCGAGCCCAGGTGCGCGCACTCCCTCACGCTGCGCAGCCTGATACTCAATCAACTTGATGATGCCCGCCACAATCAGAATCACCGGCCAGTAGTGAGCGAACCAATGCCCTAGCCGCGCCCAGTTGAGCACCCCCATCGTTCCCAGCAAGAACACAACCCCAATCGAAATCAGAACGATCGGGCCGGAAAGCGAGCGGCGATAACGCCGCGGTTGAACTGGAGGCGGCTGAACTGAGCTAGCCATTTTGCACCTCGCTTACCGGAGGTTGAACCTCGCCGCTGGAGGGTCCCGTCCCTGGCATAGACGGCGGAGGCGGCAGCGTCGGCGATTGCCGCTCTAACAGCTTAGTAATGCCGATCGCCAAAAGCAGAACCGGCCAGGTGCGGTGCCAGCGCGGACCGCCAAGATCTTCAATCAGCTGAAGAGCGCCCACGGTCACCAGCACCACCGGCCCCACCAGTCCACGTATGCGCTCGGCGTGTGAATAAACGCGGTTGGATGGGATCAAACCCCACCGCTTCGCGAAGAGCCAGAGTCCTAGCAGGATCAGAACAACCGGCCAGAATCCCTCGAAGCTGAATTCGAAGACGCCGGAACTTCGCAGCAGAAACAGAATTCCCAGACCGATCAGAACCACGGCCGCAACTGGGATCTTTGCCGTATCTACTTTCTCGCCCGCTCCAAACGCCTGGCCGAGACCCAGCGGATCAGGCGCCGGCTGGCCCATTTGCAGAGCACGAGCTGTGCGGACCGCATCGATAATCTGCCACACATAAAAGAATGCGAACGAAAACCCGCAGATCGTGGACAGCGGGTCGCTGCCTTGACTCATCCCTACAATCAATCCAACAAAAATGAGCAGGTGCGCCAGGCCTTTGGCGTATTGACCGGTGTACACCGCCCCCACGCCCAAAGGAAAGAACCCGGCGAGGATACCCGCGACCGTCGGATTAGGACCGGTGCTCGCCCCTATCGGCGGCGCCGTTGGAACCACCCCTGACAACGGCTGTCCAGTAACCGGTTGCACTCCTGCCAGGCGGTCGGCCAGGCAGTTCTCGCAATAGATCACTCCCTTGACGTCGCGTGTGCAGCTTGCACAAAGCGGTTTGCCGCAAGTCCGGCAATAGGCGACTGCTGCATTTCCTGGATGATTGGCGCAATTCATGAAACCCTCCTCAGCGTGGCCAGATTCACTGCAGGCGGGTGGTCGGGGAGTGAAGCCAGAATCAATTCGCTTGCCCCTTGACTGTAGTTGCGTTCCTGATTTTGGTCCGGTTGTCCACTGGTATTGTCATTCTTCTGGTTGTTCTGCTTCTTCACGGGCGCCGGCTCGGCGGGAGTGGTCGCCCGTTTGAATTCCCGTAAACGCGATTCAAACTCGTACACGAAGCGAATGTTCTCGTAATACTTCACCACCTTGCCGGAAGTCTCGTAATAATTCCGGCGGATGGCGCTGGGACGCAGGTCCGCGTGGCGCACATCGCTCAACTTCACCCCGGCAAGGCTGAGTGAGATTGACAGCGAAAAGAATGCCATGCCGAATGACATGGCGAAGCGCGGCTGCCGAATCATGGCCGCGACCGGGCTGACCAAAGTTCTTCCCCAGTCCGCCATTCGGTCGAGCCATGAAACCTGTTCCGCAACCGGAGCCGTCGCATGCAGACGAACCGTGTCGATTCCCGACGTCGCAGCTAAAATATTGTGCAGCAGTTGGGCCGGAGGCTCAACTTCAACCAACTGCTCCAGCCAGCGCTTGCCTACCTCGGCCTCCGCCAGAAGCGGTCCGCAAACCGGGCAAGACTTGGCGTGAGACTGGAACACTTGGGCCTTCGGTCCGGTCAGGACCTGATCCAGAGCGTCGCTGAGCAGAGCATCGAACTCACTGCACTGCATACCGTTATGGTGTTCCGCTGCCATTACATCACCTGTTTATATGTACGTTGAAGCAGACGCGCAAGTTCCGCTCGTCCGCGGTTTATTCTGGATTTGACGGTTCCCTCCGGTACCTTCAGTACCGTGGCAATGTCTCGATAGTCCAAATCCTGTAAGTCCCTTAAAATCACTGCCTCACGAAGGTCTGGCGACAACTTTTGCAGCGCTTTGTGGACCGCTTCGCCAACCTCCCGGCTCTGCGAATGGCTATCCGGAGCCGGGCCGTGGTCCTGTATCTGCTCGCTCAATGGCATGGCATCTTCATGCTCTGAAGGCGCGGTGTCAAGTGAATCGGTCAAGCGCTCCTGCTTGGTCTTGCGGAAGTGGTCCACCAGCAGGTTGCGCGTGATCGTCGTGACCCAGGTCATCAAGGCGCCGCGCTCCAGATCATAGCTTTGGAGAGTTCGGTACATTTTGATGAAAACTTCCTGTGTCAGGTCCTGCGCATCGTCGGCCGATCCTGCAAAGCGGTAACAGAGATTGTAGATGCGCCGATGATAGCGCTGCACGAGTTCCTCCCAGGCAGCCGCGTCGCCGGCAATGCAGCGACGGACCAGCATGGCGGCGAGTTGCGCGTCTTCCAACCGGCACTCCGTTGGGGGAACTTTTGGTTTGGCGCGGACCCTGCGTTTAGCGCATTGCCGCGCGTCGGCCTGAACACTTCAAGCCAATACGCCGACACCGAACCGGAAGTTCTCGCCTGTGGTGAAACAGAGCATTGTAGCAGGACGGGATATATGGCGAATGGATAGCGAATATGGTTTCGGCAGGTTTGCTTGTCATCCTGAGAGCCCGCGCTTTTCTTCGCGGGCCGAAGGATCTCAGTCTCCACGACTTGCGGGGTAGGCGGACATACACGTCACTCCGACGTGAAGTAATCCACCGTCACCGGGTTCTCAAACAGCGAGTAATCTCTGGTGACAACGGTGATCCCGCTGTCAGTGACGAAATAACGCTGCCGGTCGGCTTCGGGGTCGTAGCCGACGGTCGTGCCCTCAGGAATGTGGACGTCGCGGTCAATGATGGCTTTGCGGATGCGGCAATGCCGTCCGATGTTCACGTGCGAAAACAGAATGCTGGCGTCGATTTCGCTGTAGGAATTCACCCGCACATCCGGCGAAATCACGCTGTTCTTCACCATGCTGCCGGAGATGATGCAGCCCGCCGAAACGATGGAATCGACCGCCGTGCCCGTGCGCCCAGTCTCGGCAAAAACAAACTTGGCCGGCGGATATTGCCGCTGGTGGGTGCGGATCGGCCACTCAGCATCGTACAGGTTGAACACCGGCGAGACCGAAACGATATCCATGTTGGCTTCGTAGTAGGCCTCGAGCGTTCCCACATCGCGCCAGTACAGCGCCTCTTTCTTGTTCTCGTCCACGAAATCGAACGAGTACACGCGATAGTCGTCCACCATCTTCGGCAGAATGTCCTTGCCAAAGTCGTGGCTGGAGTTCGGGTCTTCCGCATCTTTCAGCAGCACCGGAATCAGCACGTCGGTGTTGAACAGATAAATGCCCATGGACACCGAAACTTTTTCCGGGTTATAGGGCGAGCGAAGCTCGGTCGTCTGCGGCTTTTCCTGAAACCCGTTCACGCGGTTATCGTGATCGATATCCACCACGCCGAAACGATAGACTTCATCGAGATCAATCTGAATCGTGGCCAGCGTCACATCCGCGCCCGAGTCCTGGTGCTGCTTCGACATGCGTCCATAATTCATCTTGTAAATGTGGTCGCCGGAGAGGATGAGCACGTGCTGCGGTTGCTCCGAGCCGATGGAATAAATATTCTGATACACCGCGTCGGCCGTGCCCTGGTACCACTCCTCGCTGACCCGCTTCATCGGCGGCAGCACTTCGATGAACTCTCCCATCTCGCGGGCCACAATGTTCCAGCCTTCGCGGATGTGCCGGTTCAGCGACAGCGCCTTGTATTGAGTAAGGATGTAAACCCGGCGCAGGTCCGAGTTCACGCAGTTGGAAAGCGTGACGTCGATGATGCGATAGATGCCGCCGAAGGTCACGGCCGGCTTGGCCCGGTCGCGGGTCAGCGGATACAGGCGTTCGCCCGCTCCCCCAGCCAACAGAACTCCGAGCGTGTCTTTCATCTGGTTTCCGGTTGCGTCCCGCTTCTTCTTGGATGATGTTTATGGGCGTGGCGAGGTCTCGATTCAATGAGGCCATCCGCCGCCCACAACGCAGAAGCGAAATACTAGCATAGGCGAAAGGTGTAGGCTTCCCGGAAAGCTGGTGTAAGGCGGACATTCCTGTCCGCCGCCTTTGATTTAGGATGGCCGTGTGGGGCGGACACTCTTGTCCGCCGTTTTTGACGGTGACGTCCCCGATGTTACAGTTTGGGTCTCTTGAGCCCTATAATCCATGATTTCACAGAGATCTCCGATGCCGAGACATAACTGGAGCCACGACGAGTTAGTCCTAGCCTTCAATCTGTACTGCAAGACTCCTTTTGGCAAGATTCATAATCGGAACCCCGACCTAATCGCTCTTGCGCGTGCGATTGGGAGGACGCCGTCGGCCGTTTCTTGGAAGCTCGCCAACTTCGCCCGTCTTGACCCATCCCTGAAATCCCGGAGGATCTCAGGAGCGGCACACGGCGCCGAGGCCGAGCGCGAGATATGGGCGGAATTCAGCGGAAACTGGGAGAAACTGGCTTACGAAAGCGAGCGACTGATGATGCGCCTGCGAGATCAGGGCCTAGATGCCCTGATCGGGACAGAATCCTTTCCCGAGGGGAGGACTAGGGAAGCTGTTATTCGCGCCAGAGTTAATCAAGCATTCTTTCGTTCGGCGGTCTTGGCGGCCTATGATCTTCGCTGCTGCATAACCGGGCTATCGACTCCCGAACTGCTGAACGCCAGCCACATCGTTCCTTGGAACGTAGATCACAAGAACCGAACGAACCCACGCAACGGGCTCTGTCTGAACGCAATTCACGACCGTGCCTTTGACTGTGGACTCCTTACCGTTACAACGGACTATCGCGTGAAGCTCTCACCCCTGCTGATGCCTAGGGCGCAAAATCACGCGCTCGATACATTCTTTCTAGCGTACGACAATGCGCCTTTAACGCTGCCCCGGCGTTTCATACCGGAGCCCGACTTTCTGAGGTATCACAACGCCAAGATATTTCGCGCATCCTAGACGGTGACATATGACGCTCAACGTAAGATTCACGTATGTGTATCGGGATGGTGCCAACTATAAAAACTGGAACACCGTCATCTTCTCCAACCCTGAAAGAGTGAGCCTCGCGTCTATGAAGGCCCGATTGGAGAATGCTTTCTTGGTTGACGGCATGTTTGTCGCTGACCAAATCCACATACCGGAAGTGTTTCTCTACCCTGACTGGCGGATCGACCAAGAAGATCACTGTCTACATGAATTCGGTTCGATAGAAGAGACGCCGGACGCGGCCGACGATAAGGACGCCCGCTCGATTCTGTCCTTTGTTCTCGAAGTTGAGACTGCCTCAAGGACCGGTTGGTACGGGTTCACTCCGGGCGATGATGCCAAGATTAGGTTCAGGCTCCCCTACTGAAACTGCCGATTTCTGTAGGTATAAGCACCACGTGCAAGGGCCGCTGGCGTCAGGTCGTCAACGAGGCCCGGCGAGTCAGCGAAAAGCATATCCTGACCATTCAGCAGGGCATATCCGCTGCACAACTCATTCAGATGCACAGCTCGAAGGTGAAGCTGATCGTCCCAGCCAAGCTTCACAAGCAATACCCTAAAGGCACACCGATTAGTCTCCTGAGTGTCGAAGAATTTATCCGTAACACAAAGGCTAGGCTCGCATAGATGGTTGACGTTCTGACTCGGAAGCAGCGCAGTTTCAACATGTCGCAAATTAAGGGCAGAAACACCAGCCCTGAAATTGCCGTCAGAAAATTGCTGCACGCCAGCGGCTACAGATACAAACTGAACGTTCGCGGCCTTCCGGGCTGCCCCGACATTGTTTTGCCCAAGTATAAGTCGCTGATCTTTGTTCACGGCTGCTTCTGGCACATGCATAGATGTCGTTTCGGCAAGGTGACCCCGAAGACGAATGCTAGGTTCTGGCAACGAAAGCGTATGGGTAACGTCGAGCGCGACAAGCGTCAGCGGCGCCTTTTGCGCAAGAAATGGTCGGTTCTCACGGTTTGGGAGTGTCAGACGCGAGATCTGAAGAAGCTTACTCGAAGGCTGACAGGATTTCTGAACGCAAGGACCGTCTGCGCGAAACACCTACTTCGCTCAGGATGACAGGGGTTTGAGAGTATCCCGCTTACGCGGCGTCGTCCTCGATCTTGATGCGCAGGGACTTGAGGAACTTCAGGTCCTGATCGCTGATCTTGAACTCGGGATTGCTGGTCAGGGTGGTCACCAGGGAGGTCTTGTCGTTCTTTTCGCCGGGCTTGCTCACTCCAATTGTGGCTTCCAGCACCAGGAAAATATCGTAGCCGCCCTCTTTGATGCGGGAAACGACTTCGGCAATCTGATCGGAGTCGGCCAGCGACTCGTTAATGGCCTCGCCGAGTTCCTTCATCAATTGCTTCAGTTGCTGGTCCACTCGATCCCCCTGGGTCTACCAATTGGATGCGGCTGCAGGTCACAGCGGTGCGTGACCGTGCTCACCGTGCCGCGCTAATTGTAACCCTGAAACTTGATAAAATCGACGAAGAATGACGAACCTCTCCACAGCCCGAAAATTAGGCATTGCGGCGCGGGTTGCCCGCCAGCAGGTCGGCCGCAGTCGAACCTTCGGCGCCGTCTGGAGCGCAGCCCGAGCCACCGCGTCCCGATTTGGGGCCGTCCTCGGACAGCTCTGGCTCGAAGTCACCGGCTTTGTTTTCTTGGCCTTAGCCGCGATTGGAGCGCTCGCCTTCTTCCGCGAATATTTCAAGCATCAGGCTGGCCGCGTAACTTTCGGCCGCGTGGCGCTCGCCGTGTGCTTTACTTTCCTGTTCGCATGGTTTGGCCTGAGCTCGTTCTGGCGCGTGCGAAAAAAAGGATGATGTGATGTCCGACCCTAAGACTGTCCGCCCTGTTGCCGATCCTGAAACTGCATCGCACATTCCGGTTCATCCGCTTTACACCCCCGCCGACCTCGAAGGCTCAGACTACGACAGCCAGGTCGGCTACCCCGGCGAGTACCCGTTCACCCGCGGCGTGCAAGCCACGATGTATCGCGGCAAATTGTGGACCATGCGCCAGTACGCCGGATTTGGGGACGCAGAGGAGTCCAACCGGCGGTACAAATATCTTCTGTCGAGCGGGACGACGGGGCTGTCGGTCGCGTTTGACTTGCCCACACAGATTGGACTGGACTCGGACAGCCCGCTGGCACTGGGCGAAGTCGGCAAGGTCGGCGTGGCCATCGACTCGATCGAAGACATGCAGCGGCTGTTCGATGGCATCGAGCTGACCAAAATTTCAACATCGATGACCATCAATGCGACAGCGTCGATTCTGCTGGCGCTGTACGTTGCGGTGGCCCGCCGCCAGGGCGCGAAGATTGAGCACCTCTCCGGCACAGTGCAGAACGACGTGCTCAAAGAGTACATCGCGCGCGGCACGTACATTTATCCGCCGCATCAGGCGATGCGAATCATCACCGACATGTTCGCCTGGGGCAACCAGAACGTTCCCGACTGGAACACAATTTCGATCTCCGGCTATCACATGCGCGAAGCAGGATCGACGGCGGTGCAGGAGGTCGCGTTCACATTGGGGAATGGAATCGCATACGTGAACGCGGCGGTCAAAGCCGGCCTCGATATCGACAAGTTCGCGCCACGGCTCTCGTTCTTCTTCAACGCCCACAGCAATTTTCTGGAGGAAGTGGCCAAGTTCCGCGCCGCGCGGCGCATGTGGGCGCGGATCATGAAAGAACAATTCAAGGCCAGGAATCCACGGAGTTGGATGTTGCGCTTTCATACCCAGACGGCCGGATCTACGCTGACCGCGCAGCAGCCGGAAAATAATATTGTGCGCACCGCGATCCAGGCGATGGCCGCGGTGCTGGGCGGCACGCAGTCGTTGCATACAAACTCCTACGACGAAGCACTCGCCCTGCCCACCGAGCAATCCGCTCGCATCGCTCTGCGCACGCAGCAGATCATTGCGTATGAATCGGGCGCGCCGCAAACCATCGATCCGCTGGCCGGGTCGTACTATATCGAGTCGCTGACCAACGAAATTGAAAAACGGGCGACTGAATACCTGGGCAAGATCGACGCGCTTGGCGGCATGCTCAAGGCCATTGAGCGCGGCTACGTGCAGCAGGAGATCCAGAACGCAGCCTACGAATATCAGCAGGCCGTGGACCGGGCCGAGGCGGTGGTGGTCGGTGTCAATCGTTTCAGCGTGGACGAAGAAAAATCCGTGCCCATCCTGCACATGGACGAAGGACTGGAACGCAAGCAGGTGGAACGATTGCGGGCGCTGCGGGCGCGGCGCGATGCCAAGCCCTGGTCGGAGTCACTGAAAAAAGTTGAAGATGCCGCGCGCTCAGACGCGAATTTGATGCCGCACATTGTTGCCGCGGTTGACGCCAATGCCACCGTCGGCGAAATCTCCGACACCATGAGGAAAGTGTTCGGGGAATATAAAGAAGTGATGGTGATTTAGGGTGGTCGTCGGTCGTTGGTTGGTCGTGCTGCTTCGTTCCTACTCCGGCAGAATGCGGAAGGGGCGCTTCCGGGCCGATCGATAAACGGAGAAGTCTCGCCGGTCGAGGGTAAAGATGGTATCGACTGCATCGCGTCCCGCGAGATAGACTAGCGCCGCGTCGGCGAGCTGTGGCCGCAGGCTGTCATATTTTTTCATGATGTCCGCCAAACCGTTCGCGTCCAAACTGCCCAGGGGAAGCAATTCTACAAAGCCGCTGCCGAGACTGCGCAGAAGTTGCTGCACGCCGCGCGAGCTGTTGCGTAACAGCCACGCTGCTTCGGTGATCACCGGCCAGCAGGAAAACAGCGGCCCCGGCAGGCTGCGCAAGGTTTCGACGCAACGCTCATGATGTTCGTCAGCCCGGGAAAGAATGGCGACTAGCGGGCCGGTATCGACCAGGACCCGCCTCATTTGGTTTTCTCGATCTTGGATTTGCCGAATCCTTCAAAGTGGCGGCGGTTGGTGCTGAGGTCCGTGGGTGCGCGCTTCACGCTCCCGATCAGGCCGGCTTCCTGCGCCAGTTCGTAAGCCGACCGTTCTTCTTTGGACTGGCCGAGGTAATTCTCCAGAGCTTCACGGACCAGTTCGGACTCGGTCTGTCCCTTGATTCGAGACCGGCTGGACAATCGCTGCCCCAGCGCTTCGGGGACACGGACGGTAATGCGATGCGAGGACATGTCAGACATTATAGCAGGTGTGTCCGACAAACATTGGTGGTTGTGTGGCCAGGTCGCCCCCTTAACATCAAGATGGTTGTTTGTCACTGAAATCCGGGCCGAGGTGGCGTTTAATATAGGGGAACGTGTGCGGGAGGGCCTATGACTTTTCTTAAGATGCACCGCAACCCGTACTTCCATGCGCATCCTTTGCAGGGGGCGTTTTCGCTGATTGCAAGTTTCCTGCTGGCAGGGCTATTTCTGTTGCTGTTCGTGACGACGGCAAGGTGAGGACCTCGAGGCCGCCCGCCTGGGCAGACTGCGTCACGGAAACAGGCAGTTCCCCTTTCGCGGGCGAGGGTGCCCGCGCCACACTTGTGAAAAGACGATCCGGCTCAGCTCTTCCTGGAAGTCACCGCGAAGAACGCAGCGGCTTCCTGCTCCACGTTCTTGCTGCGGCACTTGGGACAAGCGATCTTGTCCTTGTCATGCTCCGTCAGGGTGAGAACAACCTCAAACTCTTTGTGGCAATCATTGCAGATGTAATCGTAAACCGGCATGGTGGCCTCCGGGCGGAATCCTATCCGGGCGGATTGTAACGCAAAGCGGAGCGAAGAAGATGTGACACGAAAAAAGGACGGGCGCGGACGCCCGTCCTCCATTGGATCGAAATCCTGACAGCTAGTTGATGTCGAACTGTTCCTGGTGCAGCGCCGGGTCGCTTTTCACGATCACCGTCTTCTTCGTCAACTCTTCCATCTCGGTCAGCAAGCGGCCGTTATTGGTCTTCAGCGCCTTGGCGACTTCAGGGTTGACGCGCAGCATCACGTCAGAATGCTCCAGGTGCCTGGCTATCTTACGCATCTCGAGATAAATCTCGTTGCACACCGTGGTCACCGACTTCACGTAGCCGGTGGCCTGGCAATAGGGGCAGGGTGAACCGATGGTGCGTTCGAGCGACTGCTTGACCCGCTTGCGCGTGATCGCCACCAGTCCGAAATCGTTAAACTGCAGAACCTTTGATGGCGCGCGGTCGCTGCGCAAAGCCTCTTCCAGCGCCTGCATGACTTTTTGCCGGTTGCGGCGCTCATCCATGTCGATGAAGTCGATGATGATGATGCCGCCGAGGTCGCGTAGGCGAACCTGGCGCACGATTTCCTTGATGGCATCGACGTTGGTCTTGACGATCGTGTCTTCGAGGCGTGCGGTCTTGCCAACGTATTTTCCAGTGTTCACATCGATCGCCACCAGCGCCTCGGTTTGGTTGATCACGATGTAGCCGCCGCTTTTCAGCCAGACCTTGGACTTGAGGGCCTTACTGATCTCGTCATTCAGGCCGAACTGCTCGTACAACGGCGTTTCTTTGCTGTAGAGCTTGACCCGCTTGACCAGCGCGGGTTGAAAGCGGTTGGCGAAGCGAAGGATGCGCTCGTATTCCTGCTCATTGTCCACCCAGATGGCGGTGAAGTCCGAGGTCACCTGGTCGCGCAGCACGCGCTCAACCACGTTCAGGTCGTGATAGATCAGGGCCGGCGACTTGCCCATTTCGGCGCGGGTCCTGATTTCCGACCATAGACCTTTCAGGAAGCGGATGTCGGCGCGCAGTTCATCTTCGGAGGCACCCTGGGCTGCAGTGCGGACGATGAAGCCACCGTGGCCGTTCTCGCGCTCGCTGAGGATGATGCGTTTCAGCCGCTGGCGTTCTTCTTCCGAAGAAATCTTGCGGGAGACGCCGGTGTGGTGCACCGTCGGCATATAAACCAGGAACCGGCCGGGCAGGGCGATATGGCTGGTGATGCGCGCGCCTTTCTTGGCAATCGGCTCCTTGGCAATCTGCACCAGGATCTCCTGGCCTTCTTTCAGCAGGTCGGTGATCTGCGGCAGGTTTTGCGGCTGCTGGCGGCGAAAACGGCGTCCACCGCGGCGGCCGCGCGGTCCACGGCGGTCAAAGCCGGGACGCGGAGCGCGCTGCGTGTAGGGCGCAGTGCCGGACGGAGCCCGAACTTCGGCGCGAGCTTCGACCGTGCCGTTGCCTCGGGCCTCGGCATCGAGCAGGGCTTCAGCTTCGGCCTGGGCCTCTTCCAGTTCGGCCTCTTCCTCAGCTTCGTCCTCGACTTCTTCTTCGGCGTCCGCCACTTCGGCGCCTTGCGGAGACACCGGTTCGGCAGAAAATGGCATGGCTTCGGCTGACGGTTCAACAGAGGCCGCAATCTCGTGCGGCATCCCCGGCTGATAGTCCGCGGCTGCGCGGGTCTCCTCTTCCATTTCGTCTTCTTCGAAGGTTGCGTCTTCTTCCAGATCTTCGACGTACGAAGCGAGGTCGGCCTCTTCTTCTTCGATCTCCTCTTCTTCCAGAGTTCCTGCGGCAGGGCTGCTGGAAGCCGGTCGTTGATCGGCGTGTTCGGGCACGGTCACCAGTTTGTCGTCGTCTTCGACAACTTCCTCTTCGGTGTCGGTTTCTCCGAACACCGCGGCCACGTTCCTCTGGTGGAGGCGCTGCTGCTCGGCGTCCCAGGGAGAAGGTTCGGCGTGGGCTTCTGTCCCGGAAAGTTGTGGCGACTGAGATCCTTCGGCCCGCGAAGCAAAACGCGGGCTCTCAGGATGACGACTTGGGGTTGAGGGTTCCGGTTCGGTGCGCTCCGTTGTCGCCCGCTCTTCGTTCAGCTCGGCGAACAACGGCTCATCATTGGGATAGACTTCCGCGATGGGAGCGACTGCAGATTCGGTGGCAGCGGAATCTCTGGCGGTAGCCGGGGCGGCGGCTGAAGGGGACGGACCGCGCCGCTGATATTTTGAGATCGACTCACCCGGCAGGATGATGGGCTGATAGCCGGGAGGCGGGCCGTAGTCGCTGCGCTCGGGGCGGGGCGATTCGGACCGGGCAAAACGACTCTCCGGCATGCGCTCTCCGCGACGGCCGCCACGACGACGACGGCCTCGCGAGTCTTCTCGACCTTCGCGGCTTGCGCCAGCGTTGGACTTTTCACGATTCTCTGGTCGCCCAGTTGGCGCTTCGTCTGGAGCAGTTTGCGGCTCGCTAACGAGCGCGCCATTCCTGGCCTCGATGTGAACGTCTACTGGCGCAGGCGATTGATAAGGTTGTGATGGAGCAAGGTTGGTCGGAATTTCGTCGACTTCCTCATCCTCGCTCAACTCCATGAAGTCGGAGACGTAGAGGAAGGCATCGCGCTCCAGGCCGATATCCACAAACGCAGACTGCATGCCGGGCAGCACCCGGGTGACACGGCCTTTGTAGATGGATCCGGCCAGGGTGTATTCGTTCTCGCGCTCCAGATAGATTTCTGCGAGCTGGTCATCTTCCACCAGGCCCACTCTGGTCTCGTGGGGAGTGGAAGACACATAAAGTTCTCTTGTCATACGGACTCCGGTCCTGGGCGTTAAATCGCGGCAGGATTCACCGGAACAGGGCGTACAGAGGCGGGCAAAGACAGGAGCGCTGCGATGGCCGGCCCGGGTAGAGCACGGCGTTGGCTGCGGGGTTTCGCCGCAACCCAATCCTTGGCACAAGCTGGGAATTCGTTCTCACTTATCGCATGGTGACGCGCCGGGTTTGTGACCGCTCTCTTAAGTCGTCGGCTTGACGATCTTTGGGGGGCCGTTACCCGCCCGGCAACGTCTTAGCTTCAATCCTGCCCGGCCTCTGACTGCCTGGGACCGGTGAGTTGCCCTCTTCACGCGAGGGCGATCGTAATCTTGATCTTGTTCTTCCGCCGCGCATGGCAGGCGCGGCAACACCCTTTGCCATCTTCTGTCTGCTCAGTTCACGAAGCGGCGCATCCGGACGTTCATCACGATGCCCAGCGCCAGGAACATGAATAAGACCGAAGACCCGCCATAACTCATTAAAGGCAAAGGTATTCCGGTGACCGGCATAAAACCGACCACCATTCCTACGTTGACCAGGATATGAAAGCTGAGCACAGCCACCACACCCATCACCACGAATGTGCCGGCACGGTCGGGCGCCGTCTGCGCATTCTGGGTCAAACGCATTACTACCATAAAGTATAACAGCAATACGCTCAAGGCACCTACAAATCCATGTTCCTCGGCAAAAGCGGCAAAGATGAAATCGGTTTGCGGTACCGGAAGAAACGAAAGGTGAGTCTGGGAGCCGGCCGAACTGCCCCAGATTCCACCCGAACCTACGGCGATAAGTGATTGAATTACCTGGTATCCCGAGCCCTGACGGTCGGCCTCAGGCTCGAGAAAGCTGGTCAGCCGCTCGCGCTGGTAGGGCTTCAGTCCATGCCAGGCCAACGGCATCATCAGTCCAGCCAGAAGGACAACTGCCAGAGTGTGTTTCAACCGCAGCCCTCCCAGGAACAAACCCATAACGGCGATTGGGATGTAGGTAAGCGCGGTGCCCAGGTCGGGCTGGGCGAGGACCATCAGCATGGGCACGCCGACCATGGCGCCGGCTTTCAGGAAATCCGACCAGGAGAGCTCGCGCTGGTGAAGGTCGGCGAAGTACTTGGCCACGGCAAGAATCAGAATCAGCTTCACCCACTCCGAGGGTTGGAAGTGGCCTCCGCCGGGCATCTTGACCCAGCGCCGCGCGCCCAGATATTTCTGGCCGAAGATCAAAACGGACATCAGCGAAGCCAGCGCCGCAATGTACATCCAGTGCACGCGCTCCAGCAGCGCGTTGTAGTTGACCATGCTCATCAGAAACATGCCGCCGACGCCGCCTGCGATCCAGGCGATCTGCCGGAGGTGGGCGCCGGCAAACTTGGTGTGCTCGGTGGCGCTGCGAATCTCCAGTACGCCCAGCGCGCACAAAAGCATGACGAACAGAAACAGCACCCAATCAAAATCGCGGAATGAAATGTAGCGTGACATTAGATCCTGGTACCCAGTACCGAGTAGCGAGTTTCTGTTGGCGCGTCTGTCATCTTGAGCGAAGCATATCGGTGGTCCATGGCTTCACTCGGTACCCGGTACCAGGTACTGGGTACCAGCAACTCCCGGCGCGGCAGTCGCTAATGGCAGGGGCGCCCTGGCCACCTCCATCACGAAGCGGCCGCCGTGCAAAGTGTCGTCGTCGGAGCCGTCGGGATCGACCGCGTTCCACACCGCTCCCACTTCTACCTTGCCATTCCCTTTCGCCATCTTGGTTGGCTGACGCCGCTGCTTCTCAACATAAGCTTTGATCACCTGGGCCACGGTGCGGGCTGCGAGGTATCCATGTTCGCCTTCTTCCAGCAAGCCGCACACCACGATCTCCGGATTGCGCCGCGGCTCAACTCCCACGAACCAGCCGTTGTCTTTGAACTTCGCCTTGCCCGCCGCGCCCAACCTGGCTTTTCCCGCGTTGCTGATGGTCTGCGCGCTGCCGGTTTTGCCGGCGAAATCAATCCCCTGCAAATGCGCGCTGGGCGCTGTGCCAATCGGGTTCACCACGTTGGCCAGCGCGTCAGTGATGGTTTCCCAATTCTGCGGATCCAGCGGAATTTTCACTTGATCGGGCACATCCGACGCCGGAACAACATTGGCCGGAAGGTCTTGCGGGTTGGCCACGTGCGGCCGCACCAGCAAACCGCCGCTGGCAATGGCGCCGAGGGCGCGCGCCAGTTGAATCGGTGTGACCGCGACCGCGCCCTGCCCGATGCCCACGGAAATGGTTTCGCCTGCGTACCACTTCTGCTTGAAGTTGCGGACCTTCCATTCTTCCGACGGCATCACGCCGGTGACTTCCTGGGGCAGGTCGATGCCGGTCTTCTGTCCCAGCCCGAACATGGTGGCGTATTTAGCGATGCGTTCGATGCCCAGCTTCTCCGCCAGAGTGTAGAAGAAGACGTCGCACGACTGGTAGATGGCTTTGCTGATCTCCACCTCTCCGTGCACGCGATGCTCGGCCGTGACCCAGCATTTGAAATAGCGACCGTAGAATACGGCGCCGCCATTGCAGATCACGTGCATGTCCTGCGCGATGCCCTCCTGCAACCCCGCAGTCGCCATGATGACCTTGAAAGTAGAACCCGGGGCCAGTTGCGCCTGGATCGCTTTGTTGAGCAGCGGATGATCTTCATCGTTGACCAGCTTGGCCCATTCGTCGCGCGAGACCCGCACCGCAAAGTTGTTGGGATTGAACACGGGCCGGCTGACCATGGCGAGAATTTCGCCGTTGCGCGGGTTCATGGCGACGATCGCGCCGTTGCGGCCTTCGAGCGCCTGCTCGGCGGCGATTTGCAGGTCAAGATCGACGGTCAGCTTGAGCTGCCGGCCGGGCTGGGCAGGGGTCTCGTCGAGGCGCTGCATTTCTTTGCCATGGCTGTTGACCACGGCGCGCCGCGAGCCGTTCTTGCCCATCAGAATCTGGTTGTACTCCAACTCAACACCGGACTTGCCGACGATATCTCCGGGATTGTAGAGCTCAAACTGCGGCTGGTTCAGCATGTCTTCGCTGACCTCGCCGACGTAGCCGATCAAGTGGGCCATGAAGCCGTTGCGCGGATACAGGCGACGATGGGCCATGATGGTGTCGAGCTCAGGAAGTTCGTTGCGATGCGACTCGATGAAGGCGAGTTCGTCGGGAGTGATGTCATCCTTGAGATAAATCGGCTGGTACTGCGGCGATCCGGCGAAGTGCCGAATGCGGTCTTTTACCTCTTTCGGATCAAGATGCAGGCCCTGGGCGATCAGATCGGCGTCGCCCATGAGGTCGCGGGAGGAGTCGCGCAGCAGCAGCGCAGTGAACGAAGGATAATTGTCCACGATGGTGCGGCCTTCGCGATCGAGGATCCTGCCGCGCGGCGCGAGAATGGGCACATTGCGGATGCGGTTCTTTTCCGCTGCCATCGAATAGTAGTCGCTCTGCACCACCTGCAGCCGCCACAGTCCGTAGGCGAGCACGAAAAAAATGGCGAGAATGATGTATTGCACCGCGGTCAGGCGGATGGGCGATACTTTTTCGTCGCGGCCGAACATGGTTTCAGTCGCTAGAAGCGAGTTTCCGGCATCCGGTCACTGCGGCGTCTGGCGAACACACTCCAACTTTTTCCCGACCAGTTCAAAGCACGGATCAGTGCTGTAACAAACGGCTGGCTGAGTTAACTTCATTGTAAACCAGGCAATGCGGTCGGACGACGGTGTTCCGCAGTGACGGAGGGCCATAGACCGCGGCGTGATTTCACGTCCTCTGCTTGAAGCGATCCAACAGGGCAAACAGCGGCACCGCCAGCACCGCGTTGGCCAGGGCTGAGCCTAACTCATGCAGCCAGCTCCAGTGCAAAGTCAATCCCACCATGCCGCGGGCGACGGTGAAGTAAACAATCTCGTGGATAACGAAAAAAAAGACTGTGACGATGAAGCGCGACCCGGCATTCTCCACGTCAATTTTCACGCCCAGCGACGACGCGCCGTATCCCACGATGGTATTGGCGATGCCATAGACGCCGATCGGCAAGGACGGCGTGAGCGCATCCTGCAGAATGCCGATGGCTCCGCCCGTCAACATGCCGGAGACCTGGCTGCGCCGCGCCACTGCGAAGAAAATCACCACCAGCAGCGGCAGATCAAAAATCGAGAAGAAATGCAGCTTCAGAGGAATGAACGCTTGAAAGAACACCGCGACCAGCGGAATCAGAATCGCCGTCGCAATGCTGAAGCGGTAAACCTCAACCTGCTCGTTCGATGTGTAAGTGATGGGCACGCTATTGAGGTTGGTCCTGTGGCGGCGGTTGATTTTGTGCCGGCGGCACGCTGGCGGCGGGCAGGGTCGGTTCGGGCTGCGTGCTGACCGGCGACGGCTTTTGCGCGTTTCCTGTGTCAGCCGCGGGTTTCACTCCGGCAACCGGCTTCTGCGCAGAAGGACCCGGCGCAGTGCTCGCCGTCGGCTTGGTTGTCGGAGGAACGGCTGTCGGGGGAACGGTCGCCGGCTTGTTTGCGTTGGCAAAAGTCGCGGGCTTCGAAGTCGCAGTTTGGGCCTGCGTCGCCGCACCGGCGGTTGGCTTGGAACCAGCGACAACCGTACCCGGCGTTCCCGGCATGGTCGCTGTGGTTGCCTGTTTCGGACCAATCATCACCGGCTTCTCCGGCACCGAGGGTAAGCGCTGCGCCAAAATGTCCGCTGCCCGCACATGCTCGACATCCGATACGACCGGTTCCGTCTCTTTGTTTTGCGTGATGACCAAAACTTCTTCCAGCCTGTCCAAATCGGCCGCGGGCTTCAGACGAATATTCAAAAACAGCTCTGGCCCGGGCGAAACCTTGGTGACCGTGCCAACAGAAAGCCCTTTGGGAAAAATCTGATCGCCACCGCTGGTCAGGACTTTCTCTCCGGGCTGCACCGTCTCGTCTGACATGACTTTTTCCAACACAACTTCACCTGCCGGCGTGCCCCGCAACACACCTTGCAGCCGCGATTTCTCGAGGATCGCGCCGACGCCGCTGGTCTGATCGTTAATCAGCAACACCTGCGATGTGGTTTTGAAAGTCCGCAGCACCTTGCCCACGATACCGTCGGCGGTAATCACCGCCATGTCGGGCCGCACGCCATCGCGCGAGCCTTTATCGATGTAGACTGATCGGGATTGTTCGCTGCCGCTCGAGCCGATGACCTGCGCGGCCAGCGTTTGCGAAATAAACTGCTCCTTGAAACCGAGAAGCGCCTGCAGGCGGTGGGCCTGTTCCGCGTCCTGGTTGAGCCGGACCTGTTCAATCTCCATCTGTTGGATTTTCTGTTTGAGCTGGCGGTTTTCCTGCCGCACGCCCCGCAGATAAAAATAGTTATGCCAGAGATTGCCGGCGCCGCTTTGCAGATCTACGATGCCTTTTTCGAGAGGAGTGACCGCGGTGACTGCCCAGATGCGAATCAGACGAGTGGGAGCATTTTCCGTGGAGCGTTTGACCTGAATGGCCAGGCCCAGCACTTGTCCGAAAAGCAGCGCCGCCAGGATGGTGAGATTACGGTAGCGGCCGATGAAGGTTTCCATGAAAACAGCTCAGGTTCTAGTTTATAAGGACGCGAGCCAAACGCGCGTTAGGTCCCTCGCTGTGCTCGGGATTTCGGCTGCGGGCTCCCGCTCCGCTCGCGCCCGCAAAACGCCTCAACTTCGCGCGGCGCGCCCAGATCCTTCGCTGCGCAAAAGCGGCTTGCTCAGGATGACAAGCAAACTCTTACTCAATTGAAATCTTTCTCAGCAGCTTGAAGTCGCTGAGCATTTTGCCGGTGCCCAGCACCACGCTGCACAGCGGATCGTCGGCAATGGAGACCGGCAGGCCAGTTTCTTCGCGGATGCGTTTATCGAGGTTCTTCAACAAGGCACCCCCGCCGGTCAGCACAATGCCACGATCGCTGATGTCGGCGGAGAGTTCAGGTGGCGTGCGCTCCAGGGCCACGCGGATCGCGTTCATGATGGTGGAAACGCATTCGCTCAACGCTTCGCGAATCTCGCTGTCATCTACGGTGATGGTTTTGGGCACACCCTCGATCAGGTTGCGGCCCTTGATCTCCATGGTGAGCGGCTTATCCAGCGGATACGCCGACCCGATTTCAATCTTGATCTGCTCCGCCGTGCGCTCGCCCACCAGCAGGTTATATTTCCGCTTGAGGTAATTCATGATGGCCTCATCCATCTGGTTGCCGGCCATGCGCACGGAACGCGAATAGACGATGCCGCTGAGCGAAATGACTGCAATGTCAGTTGTACCGCCGCCGATATCAACCACCATGTTGCCGCTGGGCTCGGTGATGGGCAGGCCAGCGCCGATGGCGGCTACCATCGCTTGTTCGACAAGGTGAACTTCGCTCGCCTTGGCGCGATACGCCGAGTCCATGACTGCGCGCTTTTCCACCTGGGTAATTTCTGAAGGCACGCCGATGACGATCCGCGGATGCACCAGCATCTTGCGGTTGTGCGCCTTCTGGATGAAGTAGTTCAGCATCTTCTCGGTCACTTTGAAGTCGGCGATGACGCCGTCCTTCATGGGCTTGATGGCAACAATGTTCCCCGGAGTGCGGCCCAGCATTTCCTTGGCCTCTTTGCCCACCGCCTCCACTTCGCCGGTGTTCTTGTTGATGGCCACGATGGAAGGCTCGTTGACGACGATGCCTTTGCCCCGCGCGTACACCAGCGTGTTGGCTGTGCCCAGGTCGATGGCGAGATCGCTGGAAAAAACACTGAACAGCGACCTCAGGTTGTGGAAGCGTGATCCACTGGAATGAAATCCATTCGATGACATACGCGAAGCTCTTTTCTTCCTAGACTCTTCCCGAAACCGGATTCGTTCCCTGCCGGGCCGGGATCGTAACAGTTGTCGGGGCTCTCTTTATTCTATGAGATGTTCCAAGTCCGTGCTTTGCACGAAAGTTCTTGCCCCAACAAAAATCGCCCCGCCGACCGGGCCATGCCTACTGAATCACTACCTTCTTCTGCAGAGTATTCACTCCGCCCTTGGCATCCTGCGCCGTAATCGTGATCACGCTCTCCCCGGTGGGCAACGGCGGCATAAAGTAATGGAAACTGCCGTCGGTGCCGACCATCGGAACCTCTCGCCCGTTCACCATGACCCGGGCTCCGGATTCGGTTTTGCCCGTCAGTTCCAGCACGTGACCATGCTGGACAAAAGGATCCAGATCCAGACTGATGACCTCGGTGTCCTTCCCCTTCGGAATGATGGTAAACCGGTTTTTTTCGCTCTCCACCGACTCTTTTCCCGTCGCATCCAGAGACTGCACCATCCAGTAGTACGCGCCTTGTTCCAAGCCTGAAACCATTACGTCCGCGGTCTTCACCGTGCGATCCACGATCGTAGAGGAAAAATACGGATTCTTGGAGAGACGAAGCCGATACCCCTTGGCATTGGCCATCGGGGTCCAGGAAAACTCGATGGGCTTGGGATCGCGCGCCACAAAAATCGGCATCATGTTGGCCGGCGAGATCGGGGTCGGCGGCCCGATTTCTTTCAACTTGGCCATATGCGGCGAACTGGCCTGGAAGTTAACTTTTTCCCAGTCTGCCAGGCGTACAGTCTCGCCGTTGCGCTCAATCTCGCCCGTACCTTTCTTGACCAGGATTTCGTGCTCATCCGACTTGGGATCGTTGTGCACCATGGCAGCGGACTCAGGCGCCAAGGATGCGGTCGCACCGGCAACGATGACCTGCGATTTCGATCCTTGGACGTAAGTTGCGGTGGCCAGGTCTACGGTTCCGGTGCTCACGGCCACGGCCACGTTGGTCTGCTGCTGATCGTTGGCGGAGTTCTCTTCGATCACAATCAGCGAATCCTGCTTCACGGTGTAGTTGGTGCCGTCGTTGAAGACGATTTTGGCCATGCCTTCGGAGCTGGTCGAAACGATATCGCCCTTTTCAAGCGGCAAGCTGTAGTCGGCCGTGGTCCAACTGTTGCTGGTTGACTTCTTGACGCGAACCGTGCCATCGAGCGCGGTGAAGTGAGCCTGCTGCGAGTTCATGGCGCCGGGCTTGGCCGGACCGGCAGCTCCGGCGACCGCCTCCAACAGGCGCATGCCAAACCCGTCCGCCGCCTTGAGCTGGTTCTCCGTGAATTGCGGAAAAGCAAAGTGTAGGCCGGCGAGAAAAATAACAAGACCGAGCAACACCGTGAGGGCCACGCTGCGATACGTGACCGTCTTCCACGCGATGTGGATTCCCGGCTTGCGGTTCGAAGACACTAAGCCCACTGGAAAAACCAGCCCAAATTCCAAAGAATATGGGGTTTGATTGGAGAGTATCACAAGGCGAAAAAGAGCGGGAACGGCTAGTCAGGAGAGTAGGTTACCTTGGTTTGGGGGGCGAGTAGTCGGCGGGAAAAGGCCACGCGCAGTTACCTCTCGGGGTGGCGACGCTGCCCCGAGCGCTTCCTCCGCTTGGTCCTCAGTAGCCGCAGCCTTAGCCGCGCCCGATATCGCGCTTGCGCCGCGGCGTAGCCGGGACGGCTGTTGAAGCAGACGCTACAGCCGGTCGAGTGGCGGCCTCTAATCCACGCACTGGGCTGAATCGGCCGGTCATGCTTCCGGCAAAGTCGGTCCTCAGGCGGTGGGACTTCAAAACATTCGCGGCAGCCTTTCGTCCGGTAGCCAGACCACCAGCGCTGCCGCAAGATCGGAAGCCGATGCTCCTTGCACAGTCGTTTCCTGGGCGGTGGCATCTTCCTGGTTCGGTAGCAGTCTGCGCACCCAGTAGTGCGGTGACCAGCGCGCCAACGGCCGGGCCGAATCGGCCTGCCATGGATCCTGCACAATGGCGGCTTGCGTGGACGGCTCCTTGCGACGCTCTTCTTCTTTTTCTTTGTCCTCATCACGAGACGGGTGGGAAAAGATGAACTGGCAGCATCATACTCCAGTCGCAATGAGAAATGGTGGTAGGGGCAGTAGCCTACCGACCTCCCTTGCCGCCACTCTCCGCGGCCTGTAGCATTAGATTGTCCCAGTTTCTTTCCCAGGCATTCATCCTCAGCAGCCGCCGGGTGCCCGGTCCTTGTCCCTCCGTTCTTTGGAGGGACAGGGCGGGGATCTTCAACTCGACGAGGACTGGATTACCCCGGCCTTCGCACAGAACGCGAAAGGCCGGGCCCACCCGCCGGGCATTACTCGGTGATGCTGGAGGCGGCGAGCGAACAGCGAGAGAATCGCCGCCAGCGCGCCGCATGACGGATGAATCGGACTACTTCCGAGTAGGCGACGATCCGGAAGTCACCTCGGGATGGTCGAACCGAAAAGCGTCTTTCAGTTCCATCACGTGCTCGCCGAACCGGTGTAGAATCCTAGGCACTTTCACGAACTCAAAGAGTAAATCTCGATAAAAGGCCTGTCTCGTGGAGGATGTCATGAGAAGGTATTCAAGGTTATTACTGGTTTCTCTTGCTAGCCTCATCGGCTCGGCCAGATGCGGCAGACGCACAGAGGCCCCTAGTCGTCACCCACGTCACCGTAATTGACGTCGCTGGTGGACCCGCCAGGCCAGATTACACGGTCGTCATCGCTGGCGACCGAATCACCGAGATCGGCGAAGCCAGTAAGGTTCCCATGCCGGAAGGCTCGCAGGTAGTAGACGCAACCGGCAAGTTTCTCATTCCCGGTCTGTGGGACATGCACGTGCATCCGACGGAGAAAGAATACCTACCGCTCTTCATCGCCAACGGCGTGACGGGTGTGCGGGTGATGTGGGGCCGGCCCAAGCACCACGAATGGCGGAAGGCAATCGAAGCCGGGCAAATGCTCGGTCCACACCTGGCGATTGCCAGCCCGCTTGTGGATGGACCGAAACCTTATTGGGACGGCTCGATCTCAGTGGCCAGTGAGACCGCGGCCCGGCAGGTAGTTACCAAGGCAAAGCAGGATGACGCGGATTTCGTAAAGGTCTACGAGTTTCTTCCCCGTGATTTGTATTTCGCTATCGCTGACGAAGCGAAGAAGCAGGCAATACCGTTCGAGGGCCACGTTCCACTGTCAGTCTCGGCTGAAGAAGCCTCGAACGCCGGTCAGAAGACATTTGAACACCTAATCGGTGTTCTGCCAGCCTGCTCGACCCATAGCGACGAGTTGCTGAAGGGGCAGCAGGCAGACTTGGCCGAAGACTTGGTCTCGAAGAAGCCCAAGTTCTGGGGACCAAATGCCAAGCAATCGAGGCAGATGATGCTCGATAGCTACAGCCCAGATAAGGCTGCTGCACTCTTCGCTCTGCTGAAAAGGAATGGTACCTGGCAATGCCCCACGCTGACGCTGCTGCACATGTTCGGGTTCGGGGATAATCCGGCTTTTCTCAACGATCCTCGTCTGAAGTATATGCCGCAGGTCATTCGAGCGTTTTGGGACCCGGCGGCCATCGACGGCAAGCACACTCCGGAAGACTTCGCCCACATGAAGAAGGAATTTCAAAAGGACCTTGAAGTCGTAGGCGGGATGCAAAAATCCGGTGTAGGGATCCTGGCGGGCACGGACACGCCAAACCCGTTCTCCTTCCCAGGATTTAGCTTGCACGATGAACTGGGCTTCCTGGTGCAAGCCGGGCTTTCGCCGGCGGAGGCTTTGCAGGCCGCCACGCTGAATCCAGCACGATTTCTAGGCAGGGAGAAAGATCTGGGCACGGTTGAGAACGGGAAGCTCGCAGACCTGGTCCTGCTGGATGCCAATCCACTCGACGACATCGCCAACACGAAGAGAATCGCCGCTGTGGTGTACAGAGGCAAATTGTATCCCAGGGCTTCCCTGGACGAGATGCTGGCAAAGGTCGAAACTCTCGCCAGCAAAAGGTCCATTGGGATGTCCATATTGATCTGGTTGGTAAAGAATGTGGACGAGGATGCGTTTTATCACAAATACCTGCTGATTGGGATCGCAGTGCTGCTCGCGACGTATGTATACATGGCGCTGGCCTTGGTGGCGATTGCCAAGAAGACAGACACGGCGCACGCCCTGTGGGGTTGGATTCCGATCATGAACGTGGTTCTGATGCTCAAGATCGCCAGGAAGCCGGTGTGGTGGATCATCCTGCTTCTTATCCCATTGGTGAACATCGTATTCGCTGCGCTGGTTTGGATGAGGATTGCGGAGACCAGGCAGAAACCGAGATGGTGGGGTGTTCTGGCGATCGTGCCAGTGGTCAACCTGATCGTCCCTGGTTATTTGGCTTGGTCCGTCTGAGTTCTCGCATCATCAACAATCGGTCGGGCGCAGTGCCTTGCTACTGAGTTCAGGGCAAGGATTTTCAGCTTGCCGAGGACTGAACTCCTGGCCCTCGCACAAAACGCGAAAGGCCGGGCCAACCCGCCGCGAGTAAAACTGGTCCGTGTGACCCTTTTGCTCCGTTTGCTCTCACCCTCCCCGGCTTGTAGCATAGATAGTTCCAGTTTCTTTCCCAGGCATTCATCCGCAGCAGCCGCAGGAGGCATTATGGCAACCGATGTCCTGACCGGGCCGACCATCTTGGGCTCGGCCACCCGCACCAAGGTTTATAAGAACTTCATCGATGGCGAATGGGTCGAGGCTTCGACCGGCGAGACCTTCGAAAACCGCAATCCTGCCGACACTCGCGACGTGGTCGGTATCTTCCAGAAGTCCGGCAAAGCCGACGTGGATGCGGCAATTGAAGCCGCCAAACATGCGTTCAGGAAGTGGCGTCTGGTGCCAGCGCCGCGCCGCGCCGAGCTGGTTTATCGCGCCGCGGAGATGCTGGCGCAGCGCAAGGAAGAATATGCCCGCGACATGACGCGCGAAATGGGCAAGATTTTGAAAGAGACGCGCGGCGACGTGCAGGAGGCCGTCGACACGGCTTACTATATGGCCGGCGAAGGCCGCCGTATGTTCGGCCCCACCACACCCTCGGAGCTGCCCAACAAGTTTGCCATGGCGGTGCGCCAGCCGCTCGGCGTCTGCGGAATGATTACGCCGTGGAATTTTCCCATGGCGATTCCGTCGTGGAAGCTGCTGCCGGCGATCGTCTGCGGCAACACCTGTGTGATCAAGCCGGCGCAGGACACGCCGCTCTCGACCTTCAACCTGGTGCGATGCCTGGTGGATGCCGGGCTGCCTAAGGGCGTGATTAACATTGTGACGGGATTTGGTTCGAGCGTGGGCGGGCCGTTGACCGAGCATCCTGAGGTGCGGGCGATTTCGCTCACCGGTTCGAGCGAAGTTGGGCGGATCGTCGGCACGACCGCGGCCAAGAGCTTCAAGCATTGCTCGCTTGAACTTGGTGGTAAGAATCCGATGATCGTGCTCGACGATGCCAATCTTGACCTGGCGATTGAAGGCGGATTGTGGGGAGGCTTCGGCACAACCGGGCAGCGCTGCACCGCAACCAGCCGCATCATTGTGCAGAAGGGCGTGTACGGCGAATTCGTGGAGCGCTACGTCGAGCGCGCGAAGGGGCTGAAGGTTGGCAATGGCCTGGATGAGACTGTCGAAATGGGCCCGGCGATCAATGCCAATCAGCTCAAGACCGATCTGAACTACGTGGAAATCGGCAGGGCGGAGGGCGCTCGCATGAAGTGTGGCGGCAACCGCTTGAACAGTGGCGAATATGCCAATGGCTACTTCATGGAGCCGACCGTGTTCGTCGACGTCGATCCCAAGATGCGGATTGCACAGGAAGAAATCTTTGGGCCGGTGGTCTCGATCATTCCGTGTGAGGATTTGGCGGATGCGATCGACATCGCCAACGGCATTGAGTACGGATTGTCGTCGTCTTTGTACACGAAAGATGTGAACAAAGCGTTCTCGGCGATCCGCGATCTTTATGCCGGGATCACGTATATCAATGCGCCGACGATTGGCGCCGAAGTTCACTTGCCATTCGGCGGGGTGAAAGCCACGGGCAATGGACATCGCGAAGGCGGGATCGGAGCGATTGACTTCTACACCGAGTGGAAGTCGGTTTATGTCGATTACTCCGACAAGCTGCAGAAGGCCCAGATCGACAGAGCGGAGTAAAAGCTTTCAACGCAGAGAACGCTGAGTACGCAGAGGATTTTTGCAATTAAATCCTCGGTGTCCCCTGTGGTTAGGATTTTGAACTATGCCCATCACCCAAACCCGTGAAATCGCTGCCGCCAGCCGCCTGGAAAACGTCCGCTACGCCATCCGTGACCTGGCGTGCTACGCCGACGAAGTCGCCAAGCAGGGCCATAAGATCCTGCCGCTGAATATCGGCGACCCAAACGTTTTCGATTTCGTCACGCCGGCTCACTTGATCGAAGCTGTCTACAAAGCCATGCGCGAAGGCAAGAACGGATACGCGCCGTCGCAAGGCGTAAAGGAAGCGCTGGAGGCGATTCGCGGCGAGGCGGCACGCAAGGGAATTTCTTCTGTGCAGGATGTCTTTGTGACCACCGGCGTGAGCGAGACGGTTGATCTCTGCCTGATGGCGCTGCTCAATCCCGGAGACGATTTGCTGACGCCGAGCCCCGATTATCCGCTGTACTCGGCGGTGCTGGCCAAGATGGGGATCGGGCTGAACACCTACGATCTGAACGAAGAAGATGGCTGGCAGCCCGATCTCGACGACATCAAGCGCAAGATCACGCAGCGCACGCGAGGGATTGTGTTGATCAATCCCAACAATCCGACGGGATCAGTTTGTACCCGGGCGATGCTCGAATCCATTGCGGAACTGGCGCGGCGGCACAATCTGGTCATCTTCGCCGACGAAATTTACGACAAGCTGATTATTGATGACGACGAGCACGTTGCGATGGCGGCGGTTGCGCCGGATGTGCCTGTGGTCACGTTCGGCGGGCTTTCGAAAAATTATCTGGCTCCGGGATGGCGCATCGGCTGGGGCATTGTGAGCGGCGATGCAGCCGCCGTGAATCAATACAACGATGGGATCCAGAAGCTGCTGCGGGCGCGACTGTGCGCGAACCATCCGGAGCAGTACGCGATTAAAGCTGCGCTGGAAGGACCGCAGGACCACCTGGCGGAAGTTCGCAGGAAACTTCGCAGCCGCCGCGATTTGACCGTGCGGTGGTGTAATTCGACTACGCGAGTGAGCTGCGTCTCGCCGCGCGGTGCGTTCTATGCTTTTCCCAGGATCGATATCCCCGAGGGCGACGATGTTTTTGTTCGCGAACTGATCCTGCGGAAGCATGTGATGGTCGTCCACGGGTCGGGCTTTGGGCAGAAGCCCGGGACAAAGCATTTCCGCATCGTGTTTTTGCCGGATGAGAAGACGCTGGAGAAGGCGTACGGAGCGATTGGGGAGCTGATGCGGGAGAGATACAAGTGAGCGATGTGCTCGCTATGCGAGAACCTACAATCATCGGCCAGCATGGGCTGATGTTTCGGTACGGTGGTCAGTTCTGTGCGGCTTAATTCCCTTACCAAACCCGCTGCCCTGTGCGAGTCTCAGGCCGAAATACTTCCCCAGTCGAATGGCGGTGTCGGCACTGATGGCGCGGTCGCCGCGCACGACCTCGTAAATGCCGGGAAAATTCAGGCCTTTGGCCAGTTCATAGGCGCTCAATCCCATCGGTTCCATGAACTCTGTCTTGAGAATCTCGCCTGGGTGAATCGCAAACGTTTTTCTTGACCCGCTCATACCATTGGCTCCGCGTACGCTAGTGATAGTCCACGATCTTAATACAGCGCTGAAAGCGCTGCTCCACCCCAAGACCCTACATCCCCCCGCAAATGTCTCGCAAGAACGGCGAGGCATGGGCACCCCTGATTCCTGTGAAACTGCAGATCCCTCGCTGCGCTCGGGATGACAACAAAAAACCGGCTTTTCTGTGCTGACAAAACAGCGATCCCTCGACTTCGCATACGATTCGCTGCGCGAATCGCAGGGCTTCGCTCGGGATGACAATTCTTATTTCACAGTGGCAATTCGCCAGAGGTGGGCCGACCTAATCCGCCGGCATGGTGGCGGGATTCACGTGGGGCGCTCTGCGGCGTTCTTTATTGGAAGCGGAAGCGGGCTGCAGCAACCTGCGGATCTCGGGCAGGGCAGCGCGGGCGGCGATCTCTCCGGAGCGCACCAGATCGGCGCTGTGCTCGAAGCAATCGTATTTGTAGCCATTCACGTCCGGCTCGATCACCAGATCGGCAGCCTGCTTCCACACTTGGGAATTCATCTCCTGCGCAATGGAGAAGCACTGCCCGATGACGTCAAACAGGTGGCGCGGGCCGTCGCAGGTGGCCCAGTGGCCCTTCAGGTGGACGGCCAGAACGCGGTCCATGCCCATCTGTCGCAGAGGACGGGTGGGAACGGCGTGCGATAACATTCCGTCGATCAGCAGGCGCCCGCGAATCTTCACCGGCAAGAACATTCCGGGATAGGCGCAACTGGCGCGCACCGGCTCTACCAGGTCGCCGGAGTGAAACACCACCCCTTCGCCAGTGGAGAAATCGGTTGCCGTGACCGCCAATGGAATCCGCAACTGTTCGAAGGTCTTGACCTTGAGCAGGTTGTTGAGGAAGCCGATCATACGCTGGTTGCTGGCGAATCCCAGGCGGGAGAGCGTCCAGCGGGCCAGATGCTTGAAGCGGACGCGGGTGGCGAATTGCGCTAGTTCGTCGGGCGAAAGGCCGCTACAGTAGGCCGCACCGATCAAGGCGCCCACGCTGGTGCCAGCCACGCAGCGAATGGGGATGTTTTCTTCTTCGAGGACTTTGAGGACGCCGACGTGTGCGATGCCACGCGCGAATCCGCCGCCCAGCGCCAAACCGATGCCGACCGGCGGCTGACTGGCTTCGGCCTCGGACGGATGCCCGGAAAGCTCCCGTCCCAACGCCTGCACCGAACGAATGATCTTCCCAAGACTCTTCACTGGTGACCCCACATCGCCCAGCTAGAACTCCAACCCCTAACCAGCAAGTAAGATGCCAGCCATGGATAGTATGGTTCTAGGGTCGATCCCTCACCAAGTGACCTTCCGGCCATTACTTCTGAGTCGTCGACACCCGCATGACTAACCCCCGTGTTCCTGATAACTTGAGGCCATGGTTCGCGAGATCTCGGCAGGCGGAGTGGTGGTACGGCCAACGACAAAAGGCTGGCAAGTGGCAGTAATTGAGCCTCAGCAGGAGCCCGCGACAGAGGCCCCAACATCCGCCAGCCGCAAAAGATCGCAAAAAATGTTACTGGCATTACCTAAGGGATTGGTCGATCCCGGAGAGAAACCCGAGCAGACCGCACTGCGCGAGGTCCTGGAAGAAACCGGACTGACTGCGGCACCGGTAACGAAACTGGGCGACATCAAGTATGTGTACGTTCGCTCGTGGGGCGACAAACAGAAGGTCTTCAAGATCGTCAGCTTTTATCTGTTCCGGTACGAGTCGGGACAAATTGGCGAGATCGACCCAGCGATGCGCGTGGAGATCAAGGCTGCGTGCTGGATTCCTCTGGACGAAGCGCCGAGGAAGTTAGCTTACCGCGGCGAAAAAGACATGGCGCTGCGTGCAGCAGAGTACTTGAACGGCCATCCGGAACCGTAGAATACAGGTGTGAAGCTATCACAAAGAAGTGTGACCGGTAACCTTGCGCTATCTTCTGGATTGTGATCTCAATATCAGCTTAACTATCTGATTACAAAAGATTTATCTTGACATGAAGCGGCGACCTGCCTAGGATGGAGTTAACTTAATAGGGCGCGTGCCGTTGCCATCCTCACCCCACATCTTACGGTACGCGCCCACGGTGTTTTTGGGGCATTTCAAACCTCTCATCGGACGAAGCAGCAAGCTCAATCGTCAATTGGCGCGGCTTCGTGTAATTTAGGTTTTACTCAATCGCACAGGGAGTCAGTTCTGAATGAAATCCATCCGCAGGGTTGCTGTCCTTGGCGCCGGAACCATGGGCACCCGCATCGCCGCCCATTTCGCCAATGCCGGGGTGCCTAGTTATCTGCTCGACATCGTTCCTCCCGATGCTGACGCGCCTGCGCGCAACAAGATTGCGGCCGCGGGGCTGGACGCGGCCAAAAAGTCCAAACCGGCTGCCTTCATGAATGTCGACCTGGCCCGGCTGGTCACTGTCGGCAATTTTGAGGACGATCTGAAGAAGCTGGCCGAGGTGGACTGGATCATCGAGGCGGTGGTCGAAAATCTCGAAATCAAGCGGGCCTTGCTCAAGAAGGTTGAGGCCATCCGCAAGCCGGGGACGATCATCACCACCAACACCAGCGGCCTGCCGGTCGGCAGGATCGCCGAGGGATTTTCTGACGACTTTCGCAAGCTATGGTTTGGCACACATTTTTTCAACCCTCCGCGCTACATGCGGCTGCTGGAACTGATCCCCACTCCGCAAACCGACCGAGCCGCGATCGATGCGATTGCGCACTTCTGCGATACGCGTCTGGGCAAAGGCGTGGTGTTCGCCAAGGACACGCCGAATTTCATCGCCAACCGCATCGGCACTTTCTCTGTGCTCAACGTGATGCGGCTGATGCAGGAAATGGACCTCTCGATCGAGGACGTGGACGCACTCACCGGGCAGGCTGTGGGCTGGCCGCGCTCAGCGACGTTCCGCACGATTGACATGGTGGGATTGGACATTCTCGGGCACGTGGTCGCGAATATGACGCAGAACGTGCACGACGAGCGCAGCGACCTCAAGGTCCCGGAGTTCGTTCGCCAGATGCTGGAGCGCAAGTGGCTGGGCGACAAAACCAAGGGTGGCTTCTACAAGAAGCAGCGTTCTGGGGAGGCCAAAGAAGACGAACGGCTGGCGCTTGATTGGAAGACGCTGGAATATCACCCGCGACAGAAGCCAAAGTTCCCTGCACTGGACATGGCCAAGAATGTCGAGCAAACAGGGGCTCGCATTCGCATGTTGTTGGGACTGGATGGAAGCGCGCAGAAAGCCGACAGAGCCGGACAGTTCTTGTGGGCGGCGCTATCAGACCTGTGGACTTATTCGGCGAATCGGATTCCGGAGATCGCGGATTCCGTGGTCGAGATCGACCGCGCCATGCGGCTCGGCTTTAACTGGGAGCTTGGCCCGTTTGAATTGTGGGACGCGGCCGGCGTCGAAGCCAGCGTCGAGCGCATAAAGAAGGAAGGCCGGCCGGTCGCAGCCAACGTGGAGACGCTGCTGGCTTCCGGCAAGAAATCCTGGTATTCGGACGATCCGAAAACTGCGTCTGGGCGCGCTTATTGCGACCTGCGAACGAAGAATTGGGAACCGGTTCAAGTGCCGGCAGGCGTGTGGTCGGTTGAAGTTGCGAAGAAATCCAAGGGCGTAGTCAAGAAAAATGCAGGCGCTTCTCTGGTCGATCTGGGCGATGGCGTCGGCTGCATCGAGTTCCATTCGAAGATGAATACGATCGGGATGGACATCGTGCAGCTCATTGTGCAGACTTTGAAGCCAGGCGGGCCGGGCGACAACTTCGATGCCTTTGTCATCACCAATGACGCGACGAACTTCTCTGCCGGCGCCAATCTGATGCTCCTGCTCATGATGATTCAAGAAGAAGAATGGGACGAGATTGACCTCGCCACTCGCACCTTCCAGGGCATGACCCAGGCAATCAAGTTTTCGCCCAAGCCGGTGGTGGTAGCGTCGTTCGGGCTGACGCTGGGCGGCGGTACAGAGATTTCGCTGCACGCGCCCGCTCTGCAGCCGCACGCTGAGCTGTACATCGGCTTGGTGGAAGTCGGCGTTGGCCTGCTGCCTGGCGCCGGAGGCTGCAAAGAGATGCTGCTGCGCGCGGTGCAAAGCGCGGAATCGATTCGCCCGAGCCGCCGCGGGGAGTCGGTTGAAATGATGGAGGCCATGAAGAAGACCTTCGAGACGATCGCCATGGCCAAGGTTGCTACGTCGGCGCATGAAGCGCGCGGGCTGGGGTTTTTGCGTGATACGGATCGGATCACGATGAATCGCGAGCGCGTTTTGTCTGACGCCAAAGGGCGGGCGCTGGAGATGGTCCGAGCCGGATACGAACCCGCGATTCCGCGAACCGACATTCCTGCGCCGGGTGAAAACATTCTGGCCGCGCTGAAGATGGGCGTTCACCTGATGCGCCAGGGCGACTACATCACTGATTATGAAGTGAAGATTGGCAACAAAGTCGCGGAAGTGCTGTGCGGCGGCAGCGTCTCTCCGGGCACTCCGGTGAGCGAGCAGTACATTCTCGATCTTGAGCGGGAAGGATTCAAATCGCTGTGCGGGGAGCGCAAGACGCAGGAGCGAATCCAGCACATGCTGAAGACGGGAAAAGCGCTAAGAAACTAAGAAACAGATTCCTCGGGGCTGAAGCCCGCTCGGAATGACAAGCATCAAATCAACTGTTCGATGACGGGAGTTCCCATGCGTGAAGTCGTGATTGCTTCGTCCGTTCGTACACCTGTCGGCCGCGCCTTCAAAGGAACGCTGCGGGCTACTCGTCCTGATGAATTGGCCGCCCTCGCCATCAAAGGTGCGCTCGAGCGCGTGCCGCAGATCGATCCCAAAGAAATAGAAGACGTCATCCTGGGCTGCGCTATGCCTGAGGCCGAACAGGGCATGAACGTTGCCCGCATCGCCGCGCTGCGCGCCGGGTTGCCGGTTGAAGTTTCGGCCATGACCATCAATCGCTTCTGCTCGTCGGGATTGCAGGCAATCGCCATGGCCGCGGAGCGGATCGGGAGCGGCGTAGCGGAAGTCATCGTCGCGGGTGGGACAGAGTCGATGTCGATGATTCCGATGGGCGGCCACAAAATCTCGCCTAATCCCTGGCTAGTGGACCATTATCCCGACGCGTATCTATCCATGGGCCTCACCGCCGAAAGACTGGCGCAGCGTTTTGGAATTATGCGCGAAAAGGCGGACGAATTCTCGCTGCGCAGCCATCAGAAGGCGCTGGCCGCGATCCAAGCCGGTAAGTTCGATGAGGAAACCGTGCCTGTGCCCGTAAGCTTCACCACACCAAACGGCTCGAAGCCGAAGCGGCAGGAAATTATCTTCAAAACGGACGAAGGTCCGCGCGCTGACACTTCGCTCGAAGCTTTACTCTCGTTGAAGCCCGCGTTCCATGCGAAGGGCACGGTGACTGCGGGCAATTCGTCGCAGATGTCGGACGGTGCAGCGGCAGCGGTGGTCATGTCGGCGGATCGGGCAAAGGCTCTCGGCATCAAGCCGCTGGTACGCTATGTGTCGTTCGCGACCGCAGGATACAAGCCGGAAGAAATGGGACTCGGGCCCGTGTTCGCGATCCCCAAGGCGCTGAAGTTGGCTGGGTTAAAGCTGTCCGATATTGACGTGATTGAATTGAACGAAGCCTTTGCGGCGCAGTCATTGGCGGTGATCAAAGAGGCCGAGCTTGACCCTGAGCGCGTGAATCTGAATGGAGGCGCGATCGCCCTGGGACATCCGCTGGGCTGCACCGGAGCAAAGTTGACCGCGACGGTTATCCGCGAACTGAAGCGGCGCAGAGCTCGTTACGGCCTGGTGACGATGTGCGTGGGGGGCGGCATGGGAGCCGCCGGGATTTTCGAGAATCTTTCGTAACCGCCGAACTCGCGGCGACACCCAGAAAACACGAAAGGACAGTCATTTCAATTCACCACAGAGACACAGAGGCAGAGAGATTTATTAGCTTGCTACCTATAGAATTAGGGCTGTTCTCTGTGCCTCTGTAGTGGAATCTGTTTTGAGGGGATCGAATAATGGCCACAACTTCCACGGCTCCAGCCACCAGAATCTCCGGCGGCAGCTTTCTGCTCGATGATCGGCGGCCCGACGAAGTATTCACGCCGGAAGATTTCACTGGGCAGCACCAACTCATCGGGCAGACGGCGGAAGAGTTTGCGATCAACGAGATTGTGCCGAACATCGAGAAGATCGAGCACAAGGACTTTTCGGTCACCCGCGAACTGCTGAAAAAGGCGGGCGAACTCGGCCTCAGCGCGGTGGAAATTCCCGAGGCTTACGGCGGCCTGGAGATGGACAAAGTTACCGCCGCGGTCATCGCCGACCACATCGCAAAATATGCGGGCTTTGCCACTACCTGGGGTGGACATTCTGGAATCGGCCTGTTGCCCATCGTCTATTTCGGCACCGAGGAGCAGAAGAAAAAGTATCTGCCACGGCTGGCGGCGGGAGAAATTGTCGGCGCGTATGCTTTGTCGGAAGCGTCGTCGGGCTCTGATGCGCTGAATTGCCGCGCCCGCGCCGAGCTATCAAGAGACGGCAAGCATTACGTTCTGAATGGCGAAAAAATGTGGATCACCAACGCCGGCTTCGCCGATCTGTTTACTGTCTTCGCCAAAATAAATGGCGAAAAGTTCACAGCCTTTCTGGTCGAAAAAACTTTCCCCGGATTCTCCGTCGGCGCCGAAGAGCACAAAATGGGGATTCGCGGTTCATCCACGTGCCCCATCATTCTCAACGACTGCAAAGTGCCGGTCGAGAATGTGCTTGGTGAAATCGGCAAAGGCCACGTCATCGCCTTCAACATTCTGAACGTCGGACGATTCAAACTTGGCGCCATGTGCGTCGGCGGAGGGCGAGTATCGTTCGAAAATGCCGTTGCCTATGCCAAGCAGCGCAAGGCGTTCGGCAAAGTGATCGCAGACTTCGGCCTGGTTCGCGAAAAACTCGCCAACATGGCGACCCTGCTCTACGTTGGCGAATCGCTGGTGTATCGAACAGTGGGAATGATGGACGTGGCGCTTGCCGAGGTTGATAAATCCGGCACTGACGCGCTGAAAGAGACCCGCAAGGCGATTGAAGAGTACGCGGTCGAGTGTTCGATCATCAAAGTCTGGGGCTCGGAGATGATCGACTACCTGGTTGATGAGACTGTGCAGATTTACGGCGGCTACGGTTTTGTCGAGGAATACCCGGCGGAGCGCGCCTATTGCGATGCGCGCATCAATCGTATTTTTGAAGGCACGAACGAAATCAACCGGCTGATCATCACCGGGTTTCTGCTGAAGCGGGCCATGTCCGGCCAGTTGCCGCTCATGCCCGCGATCAAGAAGCTGATGGACGAGGTACTCTCCGGGCCGTCGATGGGCGAAGAACTGGAAGGCGCGCTGGCTGAGGAACGCAAGCTGGTTGGGCAAGCTAAGAAGCTCGGCCTGTTTGCCGCTGGAGCCGCGACGCAGAAGTACATGCAGGCGATCCAGGACCAGCAGGAAGTGATGGGCGCGATCGCGGATATGGTGATCGAGACCTATGCGATGGAATCGGCGGTGCTGCGGACGCAGAAGCTGATTGATCGCAATGGGGGATCGGCTGCCGCCCTGCCGCAGGCGATGACGCGGGTTTACATGTCGCAGGCGATGGAGAAGATTGAAGCTGCCGCGAAGAAGATCATTGCAGCGGTCGCGGATGGCGACATGCTGCGGACCCAGCTTGCGATCCTGCGGCGTCTGGCAAAGTACCAACCGTTCAATACGATTGAGCTGCGCCAGCAGATCGCGCAGAAGATGATTGAGCGGGGAAAGTACGCGCTGGCGTAAACGCATCAACCACAGAGGGCACAGAGGAACACCGGGGAAACGTCAAAAGAGGAACCTCTGTGTGGCTCGGTGTCCTCTCTGGTGAAAGCTTCAATCACCCGCCGTGGATAAGCGCTGCTGCCAATCCTTGGCCATCGCTACGCATGCGTCTTTTACTGAGCTTCCCAACAGCAATGATTCTCCAGACGCAATGACGTTGCCCCGCCGGTCGGAAACGGCCCACCGGTTTCCTTTTCCGCCGCCGTGCTGCAGCAGCAGAAAGTAGTCGGCTTTGTCTTTGATCATGTTTTCGGAGAACTGCTTGCATTCTGCGCGGTGCTGTAGCTCCTGATAAGTCTTGGCCACTTGCGGCTCTTTGTCGTTGTGGGCCGAATCGACGACCACTTGTGGATTATTGCCCGTTCCCGGATCCGCCAAAGCGGTGGGCATCACATAAACTACCGGCCGCCCGGCGGGTCGCGCAGGTTCTGAGCCGACGCTTGATTTCGCGGATTGCGCGAAGCACTGGGAAAGCACAACCAGAGAGCAAGCAACAACAAAACGGCGAAGTAGGCGTTTCATGACACCCTCCCTTACCGCTTGGTTAGACGCACTATCTAAGTAAATAGACTGGGTGACTGTCGTCATGGTTGGCTGAGATTTGTGGAGATTTGTAAAGCGGGGCCGGTTTTCTGATAGTGGGTCATTTTGGCTTCTCAATGGGTTTTTCTTTCAGCTCTTCCATCACGCTCTGGATCAATTCTTTGGCGTCGGTCAAATTCTTCATGACCATCTGGATGTCCATGACCGGTTTGCCCGGCCAGCGCGTGCTCTGGCAATAGACGCCGTGTTGGCCGACCAGCGCCATGGCGTCGGTGATCGTGTCCATGGTGACGGCCAAGCGGCCGCGGGGCACGCCCATCATGGTCTCGTAATGTTCCAGTTCTTCCTGCTTTTCGTCGAATACTGGCATGGGGAGATTGTAATAGCACTCAGCACTCAGCATTCAGCTCGGGCAAATATGTCTTCGCGCAAGCGTAGTTGCTAACCGTGGATGACATTCTGTAGTCTAAGACCCTGCCCTCAGCATCTCGATTGTGCGTGACCTGCGAACAGTCCTCTTCGGCTGAGTGCTGAGTGCTAATTGCTGAATTTCACATAAGGAGAACCCATGCAGAAAAAGGTCGTTTTTCTCTCTTTGTTCCTTCTTGCTTTCGTTTCGCTGGCCGCTTGCCAAAAAGACAAGAGCCAGCGTCCCAGCCCGCCGGCGCAGGCGCAATGCAAATTTTCTGACGGCAAGACCATCACCGTGGACTACTCCAGCCCGCGCGTGAAAGGCCGCAAGATTTTCGGCGAGTTGGTTCCTTACGGCGAAGTGTGGCGCACCGGAGCAAACGACGCGACCACATTCGTGACCACGGCGAACCTTACGATTGGAAGCGTCAGCGTTCCTGCGGGCAATTACACCATGTTCACCGTTCCCAACCAGGACAAGTGGACGCTGATCATCAACAAGCAGACCGGCGAGTGGGGGATTCCTTACAAGTACGAATCCGATGAGCTGGGCCGCACGGATATGAAAGTCTCGAAAACGCCCGCGCCGGTGGAGAATTTCACCATCGCATTCGATCAGATGAGCAGCTCGTGTACGTTGAACCTGAGCTGGGAGAACACGCAGGCCTCAGTAAAAGTGGTGGAGGCGAAGTAGGCCTCAGTCGAGCGGCCGCTGTCACTTCGCCAAAAGGTCGTTGGCGACTTTCTGAAGGTTGTCGTAGTTTTCCGAAAGCTGGCGGGCCTGTTGCATCGCAGCTTGCGATTCAGCAGTCCGTCCACTTTGTTCAAGGGCGCGGCCCAGCAGGAGATAGCCCAGGTCCCAGCGCTGAATGGACAGAGCGCGAGAGTAGTCGTTGACCGCATTAGCGTAGTCGCCGGATTTTTGCTCAACCAAACCCAGACCAACCCAGGCGCGCAACGTCCGCGGACGGAGGGCCACCGCCGCCTGAAAACATTGTTTCGCACGCGCCAAGTCTCCGAGTTCACGATACGCGTATCCCATATCACTGAATGCTGTGGCGCGGAAGCGCGGGTCGCGCGTCATTTGGACCAAGCCGCTGTATTGCTCGATGGCCTGCTGATAGTGTCCCTGACGCTGCTCGTTCGCAGCGAGATTCAGATGGCTCATGGGATCGGATGGCTCGATGGCGGCCGCCTCCCGGAAGTGCGGCATGGCTTCGTCCAAGCGGCCTTGTTCGAGGAGTGCTCCGCCGAGATTGTCTTCGGCGATGAAGTTATCTTTCGTGACTTGTACCGTATGCGACCAAAGAGTGACATTGTCGTTCCAATAGCCTAGCTGGCGATGAGTGACCGTCGCCAATGCCACGAGGATGGCCAGACCCAACCCAGCCGGCAGCGGCGCGAATTGCTTTTTGGCAGCCCAATCTGCCGCGCTCCAGCAAACTGCGACGAATAGCCCGACAAACGACAGATAAGCGTAGCGATCGGCCAGCGCCTGCCGTCCGACCTGCACCAGGCCAATCATCGGGACCAGCGTGCCCAGGAACCAAAGCCATCCTACGATGATGTAACGCTTCTGCCGCGATGCGAGGGCAAATGCGCTGATGGCGATCAAGAGAAGCGTTGCGGCCAGCACAGGCCAGGTGGTCAGCAAATTCTCGTGCAGCGGATACATCGGCGCCAGATGCGACGGCCAGAACGCCTTGCCAATATACCGCGCGTAGGAAACGATTGCGTTCTCCAGCCGCACGCGAATTGGATATTGGATCATCGAACCGATGGCGTCGCCGGCGCGCTGGGCCTTGATTGTGATGACTGCGCTAGCGATCGAGAGTGCAAAGAGTGGCGTTTTCTCCAGCACAAACCAAAGAAAACTTTGATGACTAGAATCGCCGTCGTTCCCGCTCATCCGCCGCAGCGGCCAATAGTCCCACAACAACAAAACGAATGGCAGAGTAATGACCATAGGCTTCGCCATCAGTCCGCAGGCGAAGAGCAGCGTGACAGCTATGTATCGGAGCAAAGAAGGCCGGCGCGCGTAGTGTCCGTAGGCAAGTAGGGTGAGCAAGAAAAACATCATGCTGAGGACGGTCTTGCGCTCGGCCACCCAGGCAACCGATTCGACATTGATGGGATGCAGGGCGAAGAGCGCGGCCACCATCAGGCTGGCCCACGTCGAACCGGTGGTTCGCCATAGCAGCCAGAACAGTAACATCGCGTTCAGCGCGTGCAGCAACACATTGCCGTAATGATGGCCAGCGGGGTTCATGCCGAAAAACTGGGAATCGGCAGCGTGAGAAAGCCAGGTCAAGGGGTGCCAGTTGGCTTCGTCGTACGTGGTGAAGGCCCACTTCACGGTGTCCCAGTGCAGACCGGCGCGGACGTGTGTGTTGTCAGTGACGTAGCGATCGTCATCGTAGTTGACGAAAGGATGACGGCTGACCGGGTTGTAAAGAGTGAGAGTTGCCACGACTAGCAGCAGACCCAGGACGAAGCTCCGCTTTGCGGGCGAGGAGAAAAAGCCGTCAGACGCGGCGGAGCTTACCCGAATTGGCGCCGGAGAGGCCAATAGAAGATTCTAACCACAGAGAACACAGAGGGCACGGAGGCAAGGGCAAACGAAAGTAACGGCGAGATGCTTCTGGCTTCTGGCCAACCCTCGGATTCAGCTAGTCGCTAGAAGCCAGTAGCGGGCTAGGATTACGCCGGTTTCCAGCGCAACACCGGCTTGCGCGCTGCTGCCACTTCGTCCAACCGCGAGACGCGCGTGGTGTGGGGCGCGGCCAGCACCATCTCGGGATCTTCTTCAACTTCCTCTGCGATCGAACGCATGGCTCCGATAAACAAATCCATCTCTTCTTTCGATTCGCTTTCAGTCGGTTCGATCATCAGTGCGCCGGGCACGATCAGCGGAAACGCGGTCGTGTAGGGATGAAAACCGTAGTCGATAAGCCGCTTGGCAATGTCCATGGTGCGGACGCCTTTTTTCGCCTGCAGCTTGTCGCTGAAAACTACCTCGTGCATGGAGGGAGTTGGGTAGGGCAGATCATACGTTCCATCGAGTCCTTTGCGGATGTAGTTGGCGTTGAGCACGGCATCTTCCGTGGTTTGGCGCAGGCCGTCCGGCCCGTTCGCCAGCGTATAGGCAAGAGCGCGAACGAACATTCCGAAGTTGCCGTAAAATGCGCGTACCCGACCGACCGACTGCGGACGGTTGTAGTCGAAACCGAGAGTGCCGTCAGACTTGGTGATCAGCACGGGCTTCGGAAGGAACGGCTCAAGCATTTTCTTCACCGCGACTGGCCCTGAGCCAGGTCCTCCGCCGCCATGCGGCGTCGAGAACGTCTTGTGCAGGTTGAGATGCATCACGTCGTCGCCGAAGTCCCCGGGGCGCACCTTGCCGACCAGCGCGTTCATATTGGCACCATCCATGTAGAGCAAGCCGCCCTTAGCGTGCATGATCTCGGCAATCTTCGCGATCTCCTGCTCGAAAACGCCAAGCGTGTTGGGATTGGTGAGCATCAGCGCAGCGACGTCTTCATTCATCTGTGCGGCCAGCGCAGCAATGTCCACCATCCCCTGCGCGTTCGATTTCAGGTGCTCAACGGCATAGCCGGCTGTGGCCGCAGTCGCTGGATTGGTGCCATGGGCGGAGTCGGGAATGAGTATTTTTTTGCGCGGATGCCCCCGGGACTGCAGGTAAGCCCGCACCAGCAGGAGGCCAGTCAATTCTCCATGCGCGCCGGCCGCGGGCTGCAGCGTGATCGCGTCCATGCCGGTGATTTCGATGAGACATTCGCTGAGCGTCTTGATGATGCGCAGCGCGCCCTGCGAAATCTTCTCCGGCTGGTATGGGTGCCCGTTGGCGAGTCCATCCAGGCGGGAAACAACTTCGTTCACCCGCGGATTGTATTTCATGGTGCAGGAGCCGAGCGGGTACATGCCAAGATCGATGGCGTAATTCCAGGTGGAAAGGCGGGTGAAGTGACGGATGATTTCGATCTCGCTGACTTCGGGCATGTGGCCGAGGCTCTTTCTTTCGGCGGAGCCTAAGAGCTTGGCGGTGTCAACGTCGGGAACGTCGAGCGGTGGCAGCTTCCACGCGGCCTTCCCCGGAGAAGACTTCTCGAAGATCAGCCCTTCATTCTGGTTGACGTGGCTGGTGGCTTTGCGAATCATGTCCTTCATCGCGTCACCTCTTCAACGTCAGTTTCTTTGGACGATTTCACCGAGCGCTCGCTTTCCGCCAGCAAGCCGGCGACCGTATCGATCGAACTGCGCGAGGTCATCTCGGTGCAGCACCACAGCGCAGCATTGCCGAGTTCCGGGTAGAACTTTTTCAGCGGAAAGCCGCCGACAATTTTGTGGCCGAGCAGACGGTTGTTAATGGCGTAGGGATCTTCGCTGGTCTGGATAACGAATTCGTTGAAACGCGCCGCAGCCGAAAACAAGACCTGACCGTGTTTCCCGAACTGCTGCGCAGCATACGCAGCCTTGGCCAGGTTCTGCTTGGCCAGCTCCCGCAAGCCGACTTTGCCGTAAATCGTCATGAAGATGTTAGCCATGAGGGCGATCAGCGCCTGATTGGTGCAAATGTTCGAAGTGGCTTTTTCGCGGCGGATGTGCTGTTCGCGTGTGGCCAGCGTCAGCACGAAGCCGCGTTTGCCATTGCGGTCGACGGTCTGGCCGACGAGGCGGCCGGGCATTTGCCGGACGTTTTTCTCGCGGGTCGCGATCACGCCGCAATAAGGTCCGCCGAATCCAAGTGGCACGCCGAACGATTGCGCTTCCATGGCAATAATGTCGGCCTGGCGAGGCGGCTCTACAATACCCAACGACACGGCTTCGGCAATCGACACGACTAACATCGCACCATGTTTGTGGGCGATTTCAGCCGTGGCCGCGACATCTTCGATCGTTCCGAAAAAATTCGGTGACTGAATCAGAACGCAGGCGGTCTGGTCAGTGATCTTCTGCTCCAGCTCTTTCAGATTGACGCGTCCACTTGACGAGAATCCGGCTTCCGCCAACGGCATCCCCTGATGCAGCGCGTAGGTGGCGAGGACTTCGCGATACTCGGGATGCACGCTGCGGGCAGTCACGACCGAACGGCGACCGGTGAGCCTGGCGGCCATCATCACTGCCTCGACTGCGGCCGTGGACCCGTCGTACATAGAGGCGTTGGCCACTTCCATGCCGGTCAACTCGCAGATCATGCTCTGAAATTCGAAGATGGACTGCAGCGTGCCCTGCGAAATTTCGGCCTGATACGGAGTGTAGGCGGTGAGGAATTCGCCGCGTGAAATCAGAGAATCAATAATGACCGGACGATAGTGGTAGTAAGCGCCCGCGCCGAGGAAGGTCGCGTAACCGTCGCCGTTTTCGCGCGAGCGCTCGCGGAACCAGTCCACGATCTCGGATTCCGCCATCTGGCGTGGGACCTTCAGGTCACGATTCAGGCGGTACTCAGCTGGAATGGGTGCGAACAGGTCGTCAATCGAGCGCGCGCCTATGGCTTTGAGAATGGCCTCGCGGTCGGCGGGAGATTTGGGTAGATAGCGCATGGAAAAAATATTAGATGTAAGCGAAGCTCACTCGGATTTCAGATTGTGGATTGATGATTTCAGATTGAGAAGCGACAGCTTTCCGAAATCTACAATCTTCAATCTGCAATTTCTTTCATCCCTCCTCGGCAACAAACTTCTCATAGTCGGCGGCGGAGAGCAGCGAGTTCACCTCGCCCGGGTCCTTCAATGTCACCTTGACCATCCACGCGCCGTGCGCGTCTTTATTAATTTTCTCCGGGGCGGTCGCCAGTTCGCCGTTGACCTCCGTCACCGTGCCCGAGGCCGGGGCGTACAAGTCAGAAACCGCCTTAACCGATTCTACGGAGCCGAACGCCTTGCCCGCAGTGATCTCCGACCCGGCCTTGGGTAAATCCACAAAAACGATGTCTCCGAGAGATTCCTGCGCGTGATGGGTGATGCCGATGGTGGCGGTCTTGCCGTCAGACTTGATCCACTCGTGTTCTTTGGTGTATTTGAAGTCGGTAGGATATTGCATATCGCTGCTGGCTCCTGGGTGTTAGCTGCTAGCTACTAGCTTCTGGCTCTTAGCTCAAGCTCTCTTTGGCCGTTTATAAAATGGCGTTGGGACTACTTGCGCCTTCACTCCCTGACCGCGGATTTCCACTCTTACTGTAGATCCGACATTGCCGAACGCTGGCGGCACGTAAGCCAGCGCAATGTTCTTCTTCAGGAACGGCGCGAACGAACCGCTGGTGACGTAACCAATCTCACGGCCGCTGTCGTCCACAACTTTGTAGCCGTCGCGAGCGATGCCGCGTTCGACCATCTCCAGTCCGACCAAGGTGCGCTTTACGCCCTGAGATTTTGCTTTCTCCAGGGCTTCGCGGCCAACAAACTCGGGCTTCTCCATTTTGCAGAAGCGGTCGAGACCGGCCTCCCAAACGTTGATCGTATCGGAAATTTCGTGACCATAGAGCGGCAGCTTGCCTTCGAGCCGCAAGGTATTGCGCGCACCTAGGCCGCAGGGCACAACTCCGAATTCCTTGCCGGCTTCCAGAACCTGTTTCCAGACCATTGCGCTAGTGGCTTCGTCGGCGGGCACGTAAATTTCAAAGCCGTCTTCGGCAGTGTAACCGGTGCGCGCGATTAGAATGTTCTTCAGCCCGCACACTGTTCCCCGCGTGACCCAATAGAATTTCACGGCGAAAAGGTCAGCGTCTGTGAGCTTCTGCAGCAGATTGACACCCTTCGGTCCCTGGATCGCGATCTGGGTAAAGTCGTCGGAAAGATTCTCAACTTTGCAGTTGAACTGGCGCGTGTTGTCGCACACCCAGTTGAAATCCTTCTCCCGCGTACCCGCGTTGATCACCAGCAGATATTCACTTTCGCCCAGGCGATGGACGATGACGTCATCAACAAACGTTCCCTGCGGATAGAGGAGCGCCGAATACTGGGCCTGGCCGACGGCAAGCCGCGAGGCATCATTCATTGAAATGTGCTGGACTGCGGCGAGCGCCTCGGTTCCCTGCAGGCGAATATCGCCCATGTGGCTGACGTCGAAAATACCGACGCCGGTGCGGACCGCGTTGTGCTCGGCGATGATGCCGCCCGCCGAGGGATATTCAACGGGCATGTCCCAGCCGTTAAATTCGACCATTTTCGCTCCCATCTGGCGATGGACAGCATTCAGCGCGGTTTTGCGGATGGCCGGCGTGGTGGTTTCAACAGGGGACAAGTTCTCCTCAATCAAGAGCCGTAGCCAGGCTGCGGATGGCGAGACTCATTACCGTAACATGCAGGCGGCGAAGGCAGCAACCTTACCTGCTTGTGGCCGAGTTTAATAAGGAAGCGAGCCGGACGCGACTATTCTGTCGCCTCCCACCCTTTCGCAAAAAACGCGAAAGGATGGGGCACCCACAACGGGGCTGTGCCCTAATCCATAGTTACTCGCGTCACTTTTTCCAACCGTGCCGCCGGGGTAGAGTTCTTTCATGCCTGCCACCACCAAAACCAAGAGCCGCTGCATGCAGTGTGATCTGATCGAAGACCGCTGCGAGTGCGAGAAGTACTGCGTCCTATGCCAGGGCCAACTGGATGTTCGTCTTTGCCAGGACGGCTTGTACTATTGCCAGGCTTGCCGCGAGGCCTGTGAGTATAAGGTGACCGACTAGGCTGAGAGCAAGGCCCCTGATGGGTCCGCACGAGCGAGACGCTCGCGCCTACACAAAGCAGATTCCTCACCCCTAAAGCGGATTCGGGACAAGCGAGCAAGAGCAGTTCCGAATGACAATCTGACAAGAGTAAAAAGAGTGGGTTCTTTACTTCGCGCTTCCAGCGCCGGCGGCCCGCGGGTTGGGTGGCGCTGTCAGCGTGTGCTGCACCAGGGCGGCGCAGTCGTGGAGTTTCTTGAGCGATAACTGCAAAGCTTCAATCTCGCCTCCAGCCCCGTGCTTGCGGGCCAGCGCCAGCACGCGTTCCGCACTCTCGCTGACAGTACATTCGATCTGAAGCAGCACGGCCAGCGAGTCCGCATGCAGTTTCCATAAGGAAGGCGAATTCTCAGATCGCCTCAATTCTTCGAGCTCTGTGGTCATGCGGCCCACCACCGCAACCAGGCGCAACAAGGTGCGGGCAACCCCGGCGCGCACACTCTTCTCTTCGAGATAATCCGCGCAATAGGCATCCGCTTCGGCCGGGGTCAGGATCAGGTTGAAGAAGCGCATGGGAACTACCTGGCGGAACTTGGGGTCGGCCACGCGTACGAAAACGCGGATGGATTCCTCGACCCTGAGGAGTTTGCTCTCTTCCGTCGCAATCTGCTGCGGAGTGACGGCCGCACGCATGGCGGGGAGGTCAAGCACCGGCCGCGAAGCAGGGAGAGGATTTGATGCTTTTGTCGAAGCGGGCGGGCGAACTGCCCGGGGACCGCGTCGAATCGGCGGGCGCTGTTCCAGGGTGCGTTTCAGTTTTGACACGCGCCGGAATTTCTCCAGAGCGTCGTCGTAATCGATCCTGAGCAATTCGCTTTCCTTGAGCGCCGCGACATGCTCCACGGTAACGTCCACGCCATCCACGTTGCCCAGAATGCTGCCGCCCTGCTCCGCCAGCGCATCGGCGAAGCTGCGGATTTCAGCCGCCGCCTGCAGGAACAATGCATCAAACTTGCGGCCAAATGTCTGGTTGTATTGTGCGATTGTGGCCAGCACTCCCGGATGGTAGAACGCCGCGCCAAAACATTGTTTGAGATCGCGCACCCGGGGAATGATCGAGGACTCGAGCAACGCATTCAAATCGCGAAACTCATTGATCTCATCCTGCAAACTATCGAAGTTGCGCAGGAGTTGCATGTGTTCCTCGGAGAGCGGCGGCAGGTCCGCATCGGCGAGGATTTCGATCAGCGCGATTTCAAACGGTGAAAGCGGCAGGGCCCCGTCCAGACCAAATCCCCGTCGCTCCCATTGGCCGGGAACGCGCGGATGGCGGTAAAGAAATGTTGCAACCACGTCGGTCTTGTCACGGTTGACGTCGCCGAGGTCCTTCTTGCGCGTGAAGTACCGAAGCATGGCCTCGGCAATTTCCGGGTCAGTGTCTGGAACGAAGGCGCGCCGAAGCATGGCAGGGGTAATGGCCAGGTCCAGCAAGCGCAGCCAGCGGTGCATGGCGGAGAGCGTTCCCAGGACGTCGTCGTCGCTCTGCAGCGAGACTGCTTCCAGCCCGGCGGGAACGGGGACTTCTCCCGCGATGGGCTCCTGCAGGAGCTTCTCATAGAAGCCCTGAACAGTGGCCAGAATGGCTAGCTCCCACTTCGGATCCTCGACCAATCACTTGGCTCCTGGGACCGAATCCCCAACCCCAATTAGTGTACTGGTAGTAAAGAACAAACGACACCCCGAGCACAATATCCGGCACGGTCCGGGAGGCCATGAACTAGTGGTGCCGGTGCGACACACTATTGCTGGGCGCTGATCAAATGGCTCGGACCGGCCTGGTTTGGTGTACACTTCCGCCGTCAGTTCCCGGCATCATTCGTTGACTACTTCATCTCAGGGGTGATCTATGAGTGTGAATCGCGGACGTGTGTTGATTGGCGGCCTGGCCGGGGGCGTGGTGTGGGTGGTCTGGGGTTTCCTGGTCAACCAATTCATCATTACAAATGCGCGGTATGAGGCGGCACAAGCTGCCGGTCTGTTCCTGAAGCAGCCGCGATATCCGTTCTTCGTGGGCCAGTGGATTGTAATCACGCTGCTATTGGCGATTATTGTGGCACATCTGTACGCATGGACACGCCAGACCCTCGGGCCAGGCCCCGGGACGGCGTTGAAGATCGGATTTCTGGTCGGATTCGCGGCCGGCTTCCCGGAGAACTTCGCCCATGCTACCTGGTCTGCGGTGGATCGGACCTTTCCTCTCGGATGGATGCTGGAGATGTGGGTGGGAGCAATTCTGGCGGCGCTGGTCGCAGGCTGGCTGTATAAGGACTGAGCTTTCTCATGATTTCGCGGCGCCATTTTCTTCAAACCGGGGTGATCGCAGGCGCATCCGCGGGTGTAGGTTCGCTTGAGGCGCGAGCAGCCGAGGCGGAACCAAAAAAGCTGCCGCCGTCGATTGCCAGTTTGCAGTCAATGATGGGCCAGGCCGCTCCTATCGCCGGAAAAGAGTATGTCCGCCGCCAGGAGAAAGCCCGGCAATTCATGCGGGACAACGGTCTCGATGCGATCCTGCTCGCGGATGGAACATCGCTGCGTTATTTCACCGGGATTGACTGGTGGGGAAGCGAGAGGTTGTTCGCGATCGTGCTGCCCGCGAAAGGCGCTGCGCTCTATGTCTGTCCGGCGTTTGAGGAGGGGCGGGCACGCGAGCAGATCGCCAAAGCCGCGGACGGGCAGCCGGCAGATGTTCGCGTCTGGCAGGAAGATGAGGATCCCTACCGGCTGTTGGCGCAGGGCTTACAAGACAGGACCGTTTCAACCGCAATTTTGGGCATGGAAGAGACGGTCCGGTTCGTTTTCAGCAGCGGGATCGCCAAATCTGTTTCACAGGCGAAGATTGTGAGTGCCACGCCGGTTACAGCAGGCTGCCGCATGGTGAAGAGCGAGCACGAGATCGCTCTCATGCGCCTGGCTTCCAAGGTAACGCTGACCGCGTATGAGGCAGTTTATCGTTCCCTGAAAGATGGCATGACGAAGAGTGAGTTTGAAGATCTCATCACCGCAGCCTATGACCGGCTAGGTTTCACCGGCGAGGCCACGGTGCAGGTAGGAGAGTACACCGCGTTCCCACACGGATCGGCAACTTCGCAGGTCATTCATGAAGGGTCGATCATTCTGGTGGACGACGGCTGCAAGGTGGAAGGTTATTGCTCGGACATTACTCGCACCTTCGTTTTCGGCAAGGCCACTGACAAGATGAAAAGAGTCTTCGACATTGTGCACCACGCGCAGAGCGAAGCCTTGAAGACGGCGCGACCGGGGCTGCAATGTCAGGCTGTGGACGCCGCGGCACGCAAAGTGATCTCGGACGCCGGCTACGGCCCGGATTACAAGTACTTCACGCATCGCCTGGGACATGGCATGGGCATGGACGGCCACGAGTGGCCTTACCTGGTGCGGGGAAATGCGACACCGTTGGCGGCACAGATGACTTTCAGCGACGAACCGGGAGTCTACATCCGCGGCGAATTTGGGATTCGCCTGGAAGATGATATGCACATCACGGAGAATGGCGCCGAGTTGTTCACACCGCAGAGCCCGTCGTTGGAAGATCCATTCGGGAGGGCTTGAAACTCAAAAGGCCTGCTCCGCGGTTTGCGGGGCAGGCCTACTGCTCATGAGAGCACGCCACGTTGGTTTCCGTTACGCGTGCACCGCATGCAGTTCACGCACTTCACGCAACTGCTGCTTGATCGCCACCGACAACCGGCGTATGCCTTCACGAATCTGGTCGGGTTGTCCGAATGAGAAATTCAAGCGCATGTGGCGGCAGCCTTCGTTGGCGAATCCGTTGCCGGCATAGAAACAGTTTCCCGGCACGAACGCGACATTCTCCTTAAGCGCAGCCTGGAACAATTGGTTGCTGTCCATGCCCTGCGGCAAAGTGACCCAGAGGAACAAACCGCCCTGAGGATGCGTCCAGGTCACTTCTGATGGGAAGTATTTGCTGAGCGCTTCGAGCATCACGTCGCGGCGTTCGCGGTAAACCTTGCGAATGAGCTTTACGTGCTCGTCGAGGAAGTTGTCTCGCGCGACCTCGTAAGCAATGACCTGCGTAAAAGTCGAGGTGTGCAGGTCGGCGCCTTGCTTAAGCTGGACGAACTTTGCAATCACGTCAGGCGGCGCAACAATCCAGCCCAGGCGCAGGCCCGGGGCCAGGGTCTTGGAGAAAGTGCTGAGATAAATGACGTTGCCGATGGAGTAGCCGTCGTCCCGGCGGAGGTTTTCGCGATCGAGAACCACCAGCGGCGGCAGGTGCGCACCTTCATAGCGAAGCTGGCCGTAGGGATCGTCTTCGACGATGGGAATTCCGTACTTATCGGCCAGCAGCACCAACTGGTGACGGCGGCCTTCGGACAACGTCGTGCCGCCGGGGTTTTGGAAGTTGGGCAGCACATACATGAATTTTGGCCCCATGCGCAGAGGCTCTTCCAACAGATCGGTGCGCAGGCCGTCCTCGTCGCTCTGCACGCTGATGTATTCGGCGCCGTACACGCTGAAGGCCTGCAGCGCACCCAGGTAGGTAGGCGCCTCGACCAATATGCGGTCGCCGCGATTGATGAAAAGCTTCCCGATCAGATCCAGAGCTTGCTGTGAGCCGGAGGTGATGAGAACGTTTTCGGCCTTCGCCTTGATTCCGTAGCGGGCGATGTGGCGGGCGATCATTTCGCGCAGCGGCTCGTAACCTTCGCTGGCCCCATACTGCAAAGCCTGGTGGCCGTTCAACTCGAGCACTCGCCGGCAGGCTTCCTGAAAACGATCGAGCGGAAACACGTCGGGGGCGGGCAGGCCGCCGGCAAAGGAAATAACCTCTGGCTTTTGTGTGATTTTCAGCAGTTCGCGGATGGTGGAACTCTTAACGTCTTTTGTACGCTGGGCATAACGAGACTTCCAGGCAGTCGACACGGTTCCCTCCTTCACACACCCTCAATCTAGAGAATGCCCAGAAATTCGGCAGTGACCGGGCGACGGCAGGGGGGTGACCAATGTCACGGGAGCAATGTGACCTGTCGGGTGCCTGCATTGACCCGGATGGAGCTACTGACGTGTCAGGCTTCGATTACCGTCATAGGCTTACGTGAGCCGCTACCCCCGAGCGGGAAAGTCATACGGCCAGGACCCAGGTTGTGAGCGTAACCGCGACTTGTCGTTAATTGAAAAAGCGCAGGTAAAGTTGAATCCATCCTACAGAAGCGATCAGAAGCGATCGGCGTGAGGCATTAAAGGTGCAAGAAACTCCTGATTCGTATATCTCACCGTAACTCAAGATTACACAGTCTACAACTTGCAGGAATCGCGCACTGAGGAATTTTGGTGTGAATAATTGTAGACTTCTCGTATGGAGTACTGCAGCAGCTCGCAACTCAGGCGTCAGATTGCGGCGTTTCGTTGGCCGCGGTCATGGGATGATTCCAAAAATTAGGAGCTAAGCTTGACAACCATCGAGACACAGTTATCGCCCATTTCTCCGGTTCCCGCGTCGTATGACCGCCATATGGAAGATATCGGGTACATGACCTGCATGACCCTGGTGATGCTCGGCAACTATGCGCAGACGGGCCATTTCGGCGGGCCTCTGGCCTACACACCGTATAACGTTGCCGTGCACCTCGCGGGACCGGAAGTAGGCGGTTTACGCTACGACTACCGTCGCCCTAAGCATCCTTATGGGGACAAATTCATGCTGGCCGGCGGCCATTGTATTCCGACCTGCTATGCCTTGTGGATGATCATGGGCCAGGCCTTGGAGCGTAAGTTCAAGATGACCGGCGACCGGCGTTTCAAAGTGGATCCGCATGTCGCCATGCTCCCGGTGGATGCCCTTGGGTTCCGCAGAGGCGCGGGAGCGCTAAAAACGCTCTTGCAAAGCTTGGGATTGGAAGATCACCCACTGTTTGCCCAAGCCAAGGGGCGCGGCATCCGCGCCCTGGCTGGCCATGCCGAATCGACAGATCTTACCAATGATGTGAATGGAGGCCCTTCCGGTATTGGCATCGCGACAGCCGCGGGGAAAGCCGCATTCTGGGATTTCATCGGCGCCCCAAGTTCCCCCAAGGTGATCGCTTTCGAAGGCGAATTTGCCCTGACCGAGGGTCATGCCCAGGAGTTGAAGACCCAGGCGCTCGCGCTGCAAGTCGGCAAACGCTTGCGGATTCTCTTCTCCCTTAACAACAGCGGCATCGACGATTCCCTGCTCGGCGGCGTTATTGTCGAAAAATATGACGGCTATCGGATCATCGATCAGTGGGCTTCGTATGGCTGGAACGTTTTCACGATGGAGGATGGAAACGATTACGGGGAAGTTGTGGCCGTGCTGAAAGCCATGGAGGAATGGGACCCGGCGGATCGGCGCCCCATGATAGCGATTGGCAAGACCATCAAGGGCTACTGGCCCGCCGCGATTCGCGGCGAGATCCCCAATTACGGTCCCCAGGTGGTGGGCTATGCCAGCCATCCTTATGCGCTGAAGATGAACTCGGACTATTTTGTCGCCCTGGCAGAGACCTTCGAGCGCCACTACGGTGTCGAATTCAAAGGCATCCGTCAGGGGCCCGTGACGGATCCCAGAGAGCGCCTGATCCAGTTCAAAACCAACATTGACATCGTCATGTCGGTGCTCGATCACAACGGTTTGGGCGACTGGCTGGCGGGCCGGTTGGTAGAGATCGGCGATACCGTCAAGGACGAGGTTCCCGTTCGCATCGATGTCCGGCACGATCCCTTTCTCGATGATCGTTTGCGAGTGGTAAATTTGCCGCAAGAACGGCAGAAGCTTTCGGTAACGAATTCAATTTCCGGAAAACAGAAGGAAGTCGAGATTACCCTCTTTCGTAAACCCGGGGAAGCTGCGGGAGCGAGGCGGGCCATTTCGGAAATCATCAAATGGATGAACTATGTGACCGATAACCGGCTCTTTACCATAGCCGCCGATCTGTCCGAGTCGATCAACGTCGAGCACGGCAGCTTGTGGGGTCATTACGATCCCGAGAAAAACCCGCTCGGCACGCGCTTGAAAGCTGCCATTCAGGAAGCAGGCAACGTCTCTACCGCGATTGGGCTTGTGAGCCAGAGTGCCTCAGTTGACCCCGCTAAATTTTCGGGAGTGTGGGCACTCAGTGGCACCTACGGTGCGTTCACGCCATTGATGTATACGCCAGCCCGCGTCTGGAGCCAACAGAATCAGGACAGCAAGTTCCGCATGGGGGTGCTGCACATTTTAGCAGGGCATTCCGGACCGGAAACGGCGGCGGATGCACGCACGCACTTCGGCATTTTCGCTCCACAGGTATGGAAGCTTTTTCCGCGCGGCCAAACCATCAGCTTGAATTTCTGGGATTACAATGATGTCGCGCCAGGGTATTTTGCCGCAGCGGAGATTGCTGCACGCGAACCCAAGGTGGGCATCATCGTAATTGAGGTGGCACGGCCCGATTTTCCGGTGGCCGACCGCAACCGTTTTGCCGATCCCGATGTGAAAGCCGCCGCCAAGGGGCTTTATGTGATTCGCGATTTTGCCCCGGACCGGCCTCGTCAGGGCTACGTGATTGTTCAGGGCGCCAGTGCGACCATAAATGTCCTGAAAGAGCTGCCGCACTTGGACGAGCGCGGAATCAACGTCAAAATCATTTCCGCCGTCAGCGAAGATTTGTTCGATCGGCAGCCCGACAGCTACCGCCGAATGGTGCTGCCTCCCGAGGCTCTTTTTGACCTGATGGTGATTAGCACCGGTACCCGCCGTGTTTGGCCCCTACGCGACCTCGGCCCTCTCACTGACAAGTATTCCCTTACCTCCGACTGGGACAATCAATGGCTGACCGGCGGTTTAGAGCCGGACGTGATTGCGGAAGCCCATTTGGATCAGGCGTCGATTTTCACGGGCATTCAGCGGTTCGCAGAAGACCGTGAGCAGCGCTTAGCGTTCCAGCGCGAATTGCTGGACGCCGTATAGCGTAGGAAATCACCTCCATTCCAGCAAGCGTCCTGTGACGGTTCGCTTCGATGGCAATGTGACCGTACAGGATGTAAGGGAGTACTTCGAGAAGTTGAAATCTGGCGCCACGTTCGACGCGACTTTTTCCGAGCGTGCGATCCCGGGAGAAACGCAGATGAAATGTGCCTTGATCGTGTCTCTGGCATTCTTGCTGTTGGTGACGGTGGCACCTGCTCAGAATTCCACGTCCGAAACGCAGCAGAAAACTTCGCCAACCGCCAATCAAGGCGCCCAGCCGTTCGATGTCAACGCGGCCGTCGAAGCATATCTGGCCAAGATGCCACCCGCACAGCGCGCCCGCTCCAATGCCTATTTCGAAGGCGGCTATTGGCTCCTTTTGTGGGATTTTCTTTCCACGATCATCGTGATGTGGCTGCTGCTGCGCTTCCGGTGGTCAACGCGCATGCGCAACCTGGCTGAGCACATCACCCGCATCCGCCCTTTCCAGACAGCACTCTACTGGATCCAATTCATTATTGTTGTGTCCGTGCTTACCTTCCCTCTCACCGCGTACGAAGGCTATTTTCGTGAGCACAAGTATGGCCTTTTGAATCAGACTTTCGGCCCGTGGATGCGCGATCAGATTGTGATGCTGGCTGTGAGTGTGGTGCTGGGGGCAATACTGGTGATTCCGCTCTTCGGGCTTGTGCGACGCCTGGGAAAGAGCTGGTGGGTGTGGGGCGCGGTTCTGTCGATCGTTTTTCTCGCTTTCGTGAGCCTGATCGCCCCCGTTTATATCGCCCCACTATTTAACAAGTATTCGAAGTTGCAGGACCCCCGAATCAAGGACCCGATCCTCAGCATGGCTCGCGCCAACGGAATTCCCGCAACTGATGTCTATGAGTTCGACGAATCCCGGCAGTCGAATCGAGTAAGCGCCAACGTCAGCGGGTTCGCAAGCACGCTGCGAATTTCGTTGAACGACAATCTCCTCAAGCGCTGCACGCTGCCCGAGATTGAAACGACCATGGGACACGAGATGGGTCATTACGTTCTTAATCACGAATACAAGGGGTTGGTCATGACTGGGGTCGTAGTGGTGATCGGGTTCGCCTTTCTGAGTTGGGGCATCAACTTCTCGCTGGCGCGTTGGGGAGAGGAATGGGATGTCCGAGGAGTCACCGATGTCGCTGTCCTGCCATTGTGTGTGATCGTGTTCTCGGTTTACTTCTTTCTTATGACGCCGGTGACGAATACCATCTCGCGCACCATGGAGTACGAGGCGGACATGTACGGGCTGAATGTAGCCCAACAGCCCGATGGGGAAGCGAATGTGGATCTGATGCTAGGCGAATATCGCAAACTTGATCCGGGGCCGGTCGAGGAATTCATCTTTTTCGATCATCCCAGTGGCCGCACCCGCATCACTGCCGCCATGCGCTGGAAAGCGGAGCACCCGCAGTCCGCGTCCCCGGAGGAGTTAGCGAGACCCATGTTCAACTCCCAATAGCGCGGCAGCCAGGATGGAGCCGACTCCGAATCAGCCGCGAGCAGATTCTTGGCGGTCGGATGGCCGCTGCGAAAGAAAAGTTGGGGCCTGGTCAGTCTGCGGCAACGGCTTCACCCCTCAGACCGGCTTTCAGATCCGCAGCCAGGAGGCGGTGAAACAAATGCTCACCCGCTTCGCGCCGCACCGAGAGCCTTCCTGCGCCATAGGCACGAGACTTCAGCCCGCGCTGGACCGCTTCGCATATCCCCAGGTCTTCGTCTTGTACACGAGCGCCCACGGCAACGCTCCCCTGGTTGTACTCGCGTCGCGCCTCGCTGACGTCGGCGAAGTAGAAGTCGAAAATTACGCGGCAATGATCAACGTCGATAGGCAGTACGAGGTTGGTGTCCATGTAGCCCTCGTAGCAGTTGATCATGAGATTGGGATATTGCCAGAAGTACCAGGCACGGTCGCCCTTGCGCGTGGCGCCGGTCGCAGTGTCCTCATCGGAGGTCACCATCGGACTCGACTGCAGGCAATAGCGGTCTTCGTTCTCAATCGTGTACTCCTTGTAATCCAGCACCGAGTTCAATCCCTTGTGCAAGTGGGGAACGTGGTAGCCGCCGTCGAGATAATTGTCGACGAAGACTTTCCAGTTGCAGGCAATGTCATAAGTACGGCTGTCGAAGTAGTGCAGCTTGCTCACGCATAGCGGCGCGACCCGCTTGACGATTCCGCCGAGAAAATCGTGAAGTGATGTCGCTTGGGGGTCGAGATTGATGAAAACAAATTTCTCCCAGGTTTCCGTCTTCAGCGGAACCAGGCCGTTGTCACGGCGCTCAAAGTTCTGCACGCCATCGAATTCAGGCATTCCTTTGAGCGAGCCGTCGAGTCCGTAATTCCAGCCATGGTAGGGACAATGCAGGATTGAGGCCTGCCCACAGGGTTCGGTTACGACCGCGGCCGCGTGATGGCGACACACGTTGTAGAAAGCCCGGAGTACACTGTCGTTGCCGCGGACCACGACGATCGGTTCACCGGCAACGCTGGCAGTAACAAACTGGCCTGGCTTCTCGACTTGTTCCACTCGGCCGACCAGTTGCCAGGTTTTGCTGAAGACCGTCCGGGCCTCAAGTTCCGCGATACGCGGGTCCACGTACCAAGGAGCGGGAATGGTAGAAGCTTCGGAAAGTGGGGCCTCATCGTTGTAGCCGGCGAGGATTTGCTGGAGTGATTGCATGCTGAATTTTCTGAAATGCTAGCGGGACCCGAATAAGGAAGCGAGCCAAACGCGCAATTAATGTGTCGCCTCCCACCCTTTCGCAGAGAACGCGAAAGGATGGGGCACCCAGCTGAAGACTCTCACCGTCCCGTTCCGATGGCCCGGCGCAACAGTTCCACAAACTGCGCGATCCGAGTGTCTTTCTTCTCCGCAGGATCACCTTGTTTGCGGAACAATCCCGGGTCGAGTTCTTCAGTCAGAAGCGCGTCCTGGAACCTTTCCACGGTCCAATCGATAATCGAAACTGTCATCTCCTGGTCGAGGTCGGGACGCAGATCGCCGCGCTGCACACCAAAGCGCACAAAAGCTACCGTTCCGTAGGGATCCTCAGTCATCAAAAACCGATTGATTTCACGCTTGAGCGTCAGGTTGGAGCCGTAATTTCCCAGTAGCGAAACCCGGTAGGGAATCCAGTCTTCGCGCACCAGGTGCTCGGTGCACACCAGCCAGTAGCGAAGAACTTCGAAGAATCCCCGTTCGCGGACCTCCGCCGGCGCGTCCAGGTACTGCGGGAAGGAGCGAACGGCTTTCTTATACACCTCGAAGAACAGTCCGTCCTTACTGCCGAAATGCTGGAAGATGGAGCCTTTGGCAATGCCCAGCAGCGCGGCAATGTCTCCGACGCGCGCCGCCTGATAACCCTGTTCGGCAAAATGGCGCATGGCGGCGTCGATGATCATGGCCCGTTTGCCTTCGGAACGGGGCCGAGGCGCCACATTGCGATAGCGCGGAGGAGAAACGACACTGCTTGCAATCCCAGCCATGGTTTGACCTCAAGTCAACAAACTCTACTGAAAAACAGTAAGGATTTCAATGCAAATTTCCGCTATTCATACGTTAAAGTAGGTGTGCTCGCGACCGCCGCTTGACTGCCGGTCAGCGCCAACACGCGTGCCCGCCAATTTCCAGAAGAGTTATGACGCAATCGTGGTCGGGGGCGGCCACAATGGCCTCACCGCGGCCGCCTATTTGGCACGCGCTGGGCTCTCTACGCTGGTGCTCGAACGCAGAGAAATTGTCGGCGGCTGCTGCGTGACCGAAGAAATTGCGCCCGGATGCAGGGTCTCGACGACCTCTTACATCGCGAGCATGCTCCGTCCCGAAGTGATTCAGGAACTGCGACTCCCCGATTACGGACTGCGCATGATTCCCTGCGATCCGGCGATCCAGGTGCCGTTCCCCGATGGGCAGGTTGTGCCCTGGTGGATGGATCGCGAGCGTGCGCAGGCGGAGTTCCGCAAGCTTTCGGTGAAAGATGCGGAGACTTTCATCCGCGTAGACGATCAGCTCAAGAAGCTGGCACGGTACCTGCAACCGTTCTTCCTCGAACCACCACCGGAGATTGACACCGGAAGTATCGCTGGGTGGACTGACTTGTTCCGCGTGGGCAAAAGATTCCGAGGGATCTCCAGCCAGGAGATCGCGCAACTGGTGTCATTCCTGACGGGCAGCCTCGGCGAATTTCTCGATCACAACTACGAATCGGAAAAGATGAAGACCATGTTTCTGGCCAATAACGTTTACGGCAAACATGGCGGGCCTTATCAGCCTGGGACTGCGATTGGTCTGCTGTTTCACTTGTTGAGCGGCGGCGAGCACGAATTGCAAGGATTTTATGGGCATGTGATCGGCGGCATGGGTTCGATTACCCAAGCTCTGGCTGCCTCAGGGCAAAATGCAGGGGTGGAAATTCGTACATCGTCGCCAGTGGCCCAGATTGACGTTCGTCATGGCAGAGCGTACGGCGTGGTGCTTGAGGACGGCACGGAGATTCGCGCGCGTGTCGTGCTCTCGAACGCCGATCCCAAGCGTACATTTCTGAGGATGATTCCCACAGGTGAACTGCCGGAAGATTTTCTCCATGCGGTGCGCGGCATCAAGATGGATGGCCCTTGCGCCAAGGTGAACCTCGTTCTGGCCGAAGAGCCACGATTCACTGGGACGCCGGCAAATGCTACGCCGCTGGAACGAACATTTTTTACCCTCGTGCCATCGCTGGAATTTGCTGAGCGTTGTTATGACATCGCCAAATTCGGCGAAATTCCCGAGGAGCTTTGGGTGGATTGCGTGGTCTCATCGAACGCCGACGACTCGCTGGCGCCGGTGGGCAGACACATCCTGACCTGCTTCGTGCAGCATGTGCCCTATCGTTTGCGGCAGGGCACGTGGGACGAAAAGCGGGACTTGCTCGGCGATCGCGTGGTCCGAAAAATCGGCGAGTACGCTCCCAACGTGCCGAATGCGATTATCGCGCGCCAGGTGCTTACGCCGCTCGACCTCGAGCGGACCTACGGACTGACCGAGGGCAACATTTTTCATGGTGATTTGCGGCTGGAGCAGCTTTTCTTCATGCGGCCGGTGCCGGGATGGTCGCAGTACCGAACCCCGGTTGACGGACTCTATCTGTGCGGGGCTGGAGCGCATCCCGGCGGCGGGGTGACCGGCGCGCCGGGGCGCAACGCGGCACATCAGGTTTTGCGGGATTGGAAGCGAAAACGCTTCCGCTGAGGGTCACAAACAGAGTAACCACGAAGAACACGAAGTTACACCAAGAACGCCCGATCCGGGTGCTTAGCTTGCAAAATCCTGCTATTTCTCATCTCGGCGGTTCAGCGTGGTTTGCGGCTATAATGACTTAGCTCATGAAGGCCAGCAGAATTCCACTTTTTTTCAGCGTTTTATTGCTGCTTCTGCGCTTGGTTTATGCGCAGAGCGCGGGACAAGGCCAGCTGCCTTCCGCGCCCTCCGCTGCGAAGCCACAGGCTCAGCCGCAGACGCCACCGCCGCCACCGCCTTCTGCTGCCGCACCTTCGGCTGCGCCAGCCGGCAAATCTGACAGCACCGCACCAGCCAGCCGGCCCACGACCAGCGACTCATCGGCCGAGCCACCGAAAAGCGCAAAGCCGGAAAAACCGGAGTCGTCGCAGGATGATGAGTCGGTCACTACCATCCGCAAGGTGGTAAACGAGGTGAACGTCGTCTTCACCGTTACTGACAAGCATGGGCGATATGTGAAGGACTTGAAGAAAGACGACTTCAAGATCACGGACGACAATCGCCCGGCAGAAGAAATTCGCAGCTTCCGCTCGGAAACCGATCTCCCGCTGCAGGTCGGACTGTTAATCGACGCGAGCAACTCGGTTCGCGACCGCTTCAAGTTTGAGCAGGAGGCAGCCATTGAGTTCCTCAGCCAGACCATACGCCGGAAATACGACCAGGCATTCGTGGTGGGCTTCGATGTAACGCCCGAAGTGACGCAGGATTTTACCGATGATACCGAAGCACTCTCGATTGGAGTGCGGGCTCTTCGCCCAGGCGGCGGTACGGCGTTGTATGACGCTCTGTATTTTGCCTGCCGCGACAAACTGCTGAAGTCCGAATCCCAGAACCAGGTGCGGAAGGCGGTCATCCTGCTAAGCGATGGCGATGACAATCAGAGCCACGTGACCCGGGAGGAAGCCATTGACATGGCTGAGCGGGCGGCCGTGGTGGTTTATACCATCAGCACGAACCTTACTGGCAGCGGCAGCCATGGCGATAAAATCCTTGAGCGTATTGCTGACGCCACCGGCGGACGCTCGTATGTTCCCTTTCAGCTCACGGAAGTGGCCAATGCCTTCGCCGCCATTCAGGAGGAGCTGCGTAGCCAGTACGCAGTCTCCTACAAGCCGGCGGATTTCCGCCCCGACGGACGGTTCCGCACGATTGAGATCGCAGCCCGCAACCAGAAAGGGTTGCACGTGCGCAGCCGCCGCGGCTATTACGCCCCGTCGCAATAGGTGAGCGCATGGTCGGATACTCCGGCACACCACTTCCCAAGAAACTTGGAATCAAACAAGGTTTTCGCGTTCTCCTGCTGGATTCGCCTGCCGAGGTACGAGCCGAACTGAAAGATGCGCTGGCAGGCTGCGTGCTGGCCAAAGATCGTCTCGATTTCGCTATGGTGTTTACGGCTTCAGCAGCCGATCTCCGAAAGAAATTTCCCAAGGTTGCGAAGCAACTCGCGCCAGCGGGAATGCTATGGGTGAGTTGGCCGAAAAAGGCGTCGGGCGTGGCCACCGATATCAACGAAAATGTGGTGCGCGACATCGGCCTGGATGCCGGACTGGTGGACGTGAAAGTGTGCGCGGTGACCGAGGTGTGGTCGGGGTTGAAATTCGTGATCCGGGTGAAGGATCGGGGGAAGTCCTAGTCCCGCTTGGGCACCGCGTAATACCCGGTACGGGCCTGGATCTTATAGTCTTTGTTGTTGGCCTGAATCTGCACCTTGCGGAAAGTGCCGTCGAGCTTGGCGTTGGTTGGTGTGTAGCCGAGGTTGTACTGGCTGCGCAGCTCGTTGGCGATCTGATTGAAGCCTTCCTTCAGTTTCTCGAACTTGTTACCGACTTCGATGACGCGGCCGCCGGTTTCCTTGGTGAGTTTGTTCATCTCTCCGGAACCGAAGCCTTGCCACATGCCGCCACGGTCGGCGATGAGCAGCACGTAACAAATCGTATCCGACTTCTGCGCGGCCTCAATCGCATCCTGGATCTTGAGCTTGCTGCCTTCATCCTCGCCGTCGGTGAGCAGGATCATCGCCTTGCGCCCGACCTGCTGCGCGAATTCATCGTGCGCGGCCAGATAAACCGCGTCATAGAGCATGGTGCAGCAGCCGCGGCTGACGGTCGGAACCGTGCCTCCGCCAAGGCCGGGGATGCCTTGTCCGCTGCCGCCTCCGCCGCCAATGTGCGTGCCGTTCATGGCCTGCTTGAGCAGGCGGGTCGAGCTGGTGAAATCCTGCAGCAGATCGATGTCCAGGTCAAAACTGATGACAAACGCCAGGTCTTTCTCGCGCAGAATCTGATCAAGAAACTGGCCGCCGACTTCTTTCTCCATCTCAAGCACGCGAGTCTGGCTGGGGCTGGTGTCAATCATCATGCCGAGGGTCAGTGGAAGATTGGTCTCAGCGGCAAAATATTTGATGGTCTGCGGCTGGCCATCTTCAGCAACCTTGAAATCGTCCTTGGTCAGGGCAGGGATGAGTGCGCCTTTTTTGTCCTTCACGTTGAAAAAGAGCTGCACCACATTGACGTTGACCTTCAGGGTCTCCGCAGACTGGTCCTGGTCCTGATTCTGCGCGCCGGCGGGAGGCTGAGCCTGACCAATGCTGACGGCTGCCGCTGTCATCAACAAACCTACCGCAGCAAATGCCAGAAGTGTGCGAGCTTTCGACATGGAGGTAATCCTACGGTGGATTTGTTAGTCTATCCTGAACCGTTAGATGCAACAAATGGCCGCGCTCCGCATCCGAACTAGGGAAGATTACGGGCGAGGCGGAGGATGGGCTGTGGTGCAAGCGATGGGCAAGCGGCAAAGGATACGCGTTCTGGCGATGTTGCTGGTTTGTCTGGGGTTAGGATCCGGATTGGCCGGGGCGCAGAGCGATCAGAAAGACCAAATCCCCGACGCACCCTCGGCCGTTCAGCCGCCACCGCCGCCACCAGTTCCGCAGCCGCAGACGCCGTCCAACGAACCAGCCCCAACCCCGAAAATTCCGCCGAATGAGGCTCCGCCATCTTCCGCGGCTCCGGCCCCGGCTTCGGGAGAGGAAAGTCCCGGGCCTCCGCCGCCCATGAAAATCACCACGGTCCCGGAAGGCGCCGCGCCCACGGAACAGCAACCTGGCAAGCAGGACGAACTGTTCCGGCTCACGGTCAACGTGAACCAGGTCATCGTGCCGGTGCGCGTGACGGACGAATCAGGCCACCTGGTGAGCGGATTGCTGCCCACGGATTTCTCCCTCTACGAAGACAACAAGAAAATGAAGCTGAACTTTTTCACCAGTGACCCGTTTGCCTTATCGGCAGCGGTTGTTTTCGACCTGGGGATGCCGGACATCGCGCTGCAAAAGGTGGACGAGACGTTTTCCGCACTGGAAGGGTCGTTTGCGGCATTTGACGAAGTTGCCATCTACGCGTACAGCACGAGTGTGACTCAGCTTGCGGATTTCAACGCGGTGAGCAAGCGGCTGGACGCGGTGCTGAACGAACTGAAAACCAAGAGCGGCGAAGTAAGCGGCGTGCCGGTCACCGGCGGCCCGCTCGGACCTCAGGGGCCAACCATCAACGGGATTCCGGTTGAATCACCGACGAGTCCAGTCATCACTCCTTCCCGGCAGGCGCGCGTGTTGAACGATGCCATCTTGCAGGCCGCCCGCGACCTGGGTAAGCGAGACAAGCGGCGCCGCAAAGTAATTTTCATCATCAGCGACGGGCGCGAACTCCGCAGCGACGCCAGTTACAACGACACGCTGCAAGTCCTGCTCTCCAACGGAGTGCTGGTTTACGGCGTCGCGGTCGAAAGCTCGGCGATCCCCGGTTACCGCAAGCTGGAGAAGTTGCACATTCCGGGGCAGGGATACAGCAACATCCTTCCCAAGTACGCCAGCGCAACCGGCGGTGAGATGCTCAGCGAATATTCTCGCTCGGCGATTGAAGGCGTGTATGCGCGGCTCATCGGCGATGCCCGCAACCAATACACGTTAGGCTACGTCACCCGCGCCACCGTGAGCAGCGAACGCCGCGAGATTGAAGTTCGAGTCGACCGGCCGGGATGCAAGTCGTCCGACCTGCGTCCGTGCGTCAACGTCTACGCCAAAGAAGGGTATTATCCGCTGCCGGTGAGTCGGTGAAAAAGCTCGCTTCCTTTTTCATTCCGAGTTGTCCCCAGCCGAAGACGCAGGACGTGCGAGGAATCTGCATCTTTTTGCGAACTGCAGATCCCTCGCTGCCCTCGGGATGACAATCTAGGTGGGTGTCGGCCTCACGTTAAGGCGTACGGGCAGGTGGGACCCTGCCCGTACGTGAATGTTCACTGGCCCGGCGACACATCCTTGATGTGTGTGGCGATGAACCACTGGTTGCCGAAGGGATCGCGCACGCCTCCGCTGCGATCACCGTAAGGCTGATCGGCGGGTTCGGCGATCGAAGTTGCGCCAGCGCGCATTGCCCTTGCGTAAAGCGCGTCGCAATCGTCCACATATAGATAGAACATGCTCGCCATAGGCTGGTAGGGCCCTTGCGGCTCACCCATCTCCACCACCGAGTCACCGATCTTGACTCGCGCGTGATGCACCACGCCGTCCGGCGACTGGAAGCGGGCTTCTTCGCGCGCTCCGAAAGCTTGCTTCAGGAAATCGATCATTGCCGGCGCGCGCAAAGGAAGCAGGTAAACGTTTATATTGTGCAAGCTCTCGGGAATGAAATTTTTGCCGAAGGCACTCGCAATGTACCAGTGGTTGCCGAACGCATCTTTCACGCTCGCGCCACGCTCACCGTACTCCTGGTCCTTCGGCGGCGAGATGGATGTAGCGCCAGCCGCGAGAGCGCGCTGATAGGTCGCATCGGCATCTTTCACGTAAACGTGGAGCGCCGTCGGGGCGGGTTTCGAACGGAATTCGTGTCCGGGACGGCCACCGCCGATCATCATCATCGAGTCACCCACTCGAACCTCGCAGTGAATCCCGCCGGCGCCGCCGATGGTGCGGAAAACTTCATCCGCTCCAAATGCCTGCTTGGCAAAGTCGATCAGGCCCTCGCCATCTTCTGCGACCAGATAGGGCGTGACCGTCCGGTATCCCGCGGGAACAGGATCCACCGCCGGCTTTTTTCGCTCTCCCTGCTTCATCATGGCATTGAAGCGGCGGTGCATCTCGTCGACGGACATCTCCTCTTTCACCGTGGTGATAGACCAGGTGTAACCGAACGGATCAGCCACCTTGCCGACGCGATAGCCATAGAACTCATCCGTTACCGGCGACACAAGACTGGCACCCGCCGCGACTGCCTGCTCAACCGCCGCATCCGAATTGGCCACAAAAAGTTCCAGGCCCATGGTCGTTCCGCCCAAAGATTGCGGGCTGAGCAGGCCATACTCCAGAGCTTCTTCGGCCACCATGATGACTGCGTTGCCGAACTGAAGTTCGGCATGGATGACACCAAGTTCTTCGCGCGCGAAGCGCATGTTTTCCCGTGCTCCAAAGGCTTTTTTGTAGAACTCAATGGCTGCGGCGGCATTCTTCACGCGAAGACGCACGGTCGCAGTCTGGCGAATTTTCGTTACCGGTTCGATTGCGGTTGCCATGGATTTGTTCCTTTCAAGTTCAAATTTCAAACGTGCCTTAAACTTCGGACGCGGCAGGTCCCTCAACTCAGCCGCAATGCGCGCCAGCGGGGTCAGCGGCGCATCCGCCGGCAGCGCCGCATCGGGATGCAGCAGAATTCCGCTGACCGCTTCGTCGAGTTGTTCGATCAAGCTGCGCTTAGCCATTCCTGCCACCCGACTTCTTGACTGCTTTTTGTGGCTTCCGGGCTTTGACCACGTCGAATTCGTCCCGGAGAGTCTGCAAGCCACGGAACTGAAGCTGCTTTATCGCGCCTTCACTTCGCCTGAGCTGCTGCGCAATTTCGCGGATGCTTTTCTGCTCAGCGAACCGCAGAACCACTACCTGTTTCTGGTCTTCGGGAAGCTGGTTGACCAGCCGGTACAGCCGCGCGCGATCTTCCACCTGCTCCAGGCCCGGCTGGGTGCTGAGTTCCGGAGGATCATCGACCGCCAGCTCTCGACCACTGCGCTTCGATCGATCGACCACCGCGTTCACCGCGATCCGCAAAAGCCAGGCGCCGAAGGGCACCCCGCGCCATTCGAAGCGATTCAGGTTGGCAAGCGCCTTGTGAAAGACGTCTGCGGTGAGGTCTTCCGCGACATCCCGGTTGCCCACCCGGCGCGTAATGAACGCATACACCCGCTCGAAGTGGATTTCATAGAGCTCAGCAAAGCGGGCAGGATCCTTCTGGGCAGCATCGACCAGGGAACGCTCATCGACCTGCGCCGGGGACCGCTGCGATGCCGGTGCTCGAACGACCATGGCTGTCTAACTTTATAAACTGTCGAGGCGAGGAAAGGTTACGCGAGCGGTGCGATCGTGAGAAGGGGGATAAAGTTTGGGGCCCTTCACTCCGCACGAGGGGGTTGGCATCGTGTAAAGGCCCCATCTTGGGGGACTCTTCTGATACGCTTTTCCGCCGAGCAAGGCAAGAAAATCCGAGTCTTGTTACGAATTCGGAACAAGGACGCCTTTCTTGCTGCGAAAAGATCGCGGCAAAGTCTTATATCTCGCTGACATGAAATGTCTTAGCTATTTCTTGCGGGGTACGGCGCGCTGTGGGGCGAACCACCATCCGGACATCATTTTTGCGACGAATTTTCCGTAAAATGCGAAAAATGCGATTCGGTTGCTGGTGAAGTCAGGCACAGCGAGAGAACTGTCATCTTGAGCGAAGCCATGGCTTTCGCTTGCGCGAGCCATGGGCGCAGTCGAAAGATCCCTAGCGCTGGCGGAGCGGTGTCAGGGAATTCTCTCACCGGCATTTGGAGCGGAAATGCCTGTCGATGTCCCTGATACTGAAAAGAGGGTAGGGATCCTTCGACTTCGCGGCACGATTCGCGAAGCGAATCGCGCTGCTGCGCTCAGGATGACAGATTATTGATGGATGGTGGCGATCTTTAGGTGTTTGCCGACTCTCAGCCGTAATTTAAGGGGAAGGCTGACAGACCGCAATGCCAGCCTGGGACTTTCAATCACATTATCACTTTGCTCGCCCACTCCGATTTTCACGGAGCCTTGCTTTAGCTTTCGTGTCGCATCTGTGGTGGAATCGGCCAGGCCGCACTTCACCAGCAAGCGGTCTAGTCGAAGCCAGAGCTGACCCGGACCATAGGTAGCGACCGGCATGCCCAAGTCCTGGCTAACAGAAGCCTGTATTTCTGAGATCGGAACCAAAATCTCATCAACGCTGTCTGGCACCTCATCCTTCTGAAACTGTTTCGCCCAATCCTCTCCGGCTTTACGCGCTGCTTCCGCCGAGTGGAAGTCGGTCACGATCCGTGACGCCAAATCTTTCTTCGCCTGCATGGGATGCGCTTCCCGCTTCATCTTCTCGATCTCGGGCATCTGCACGTCGGTCAGCAGTTCGTAGTAGCGCCACATCATTTCGTCGGAGATCGACATGATCTTCCCGTACATCTCGAGCGGCGGTTCCTGGATGCCAATCGCGTTGCCCAGCGACTTCGACATTTTCTGCACACCGTCAAGGCCCTCAAGGATTGGCGTGGTCAGGACGACTTGCGGCTCCTGCCCATAGGCCCGCTGCAATTCGCGTCCAACGAGCAGATTAAACCTCTGGTCGGTGCCGCCGAGTTCGACGTCGGCTTCGAGCGCGACCGAGTCATAGCCCTGCGCCAGCGGATAGAGAAGTTCGTGGACGGCAATCGGTTTTTCTTCCACAAAACGCTTGTGGAATTCGTCACGCTCTAGCATCTGCGAAACCGTGTACTTGGCCGCCAGGTGAATGAAGTCGTCAGCCGTGAACTTGGCAAACCAGCGACGGTTGAAATCGATGACGGTTTTTTGCGGGTCAAGAATCTTGAATACCTGTGTCTTGTATGTCTCGGCGTTCTGCTCGATCTGCTCACGGGAAAGCGGCGGACGTGTGGCCGAGCGGCCCGTAGGGTCGCCGATCATGCCGGTAAAATCGCCGATCAGGAAAATGACAGTGTGGCCGAGATCCTGAAAATGTTTCAGCTTGCGCAGCACCACAGTGTGGCCGAGATGCAAATCGGGAGCGGTCGGGTCCATGCCGAGCTTCACGCGCAGCGGTTTGCCGGAGGCGCGAGATCTTTCCAGTTTCTCGCGCAGGTCGGATTCGCGAATGATCTCCGCAGCGCCCTTCTTGATGTAGGCGAGCTGTTCGTCAACAGGGATGAAAGTAGACATGAAGCTCGATTATAAGCAATTGGCACTTAGCACTTAGCACTTAGCACTTGGCATTTAGTCGTCGAGATTCTTGCCCGCTGCTAGCGCGGACCGGAGCTGGCCAAATGCTAAGTGCTTTTCTTTGCCATCCTTCCCACAATCTCAAACTTCCCTTCCAGCACCAGATTGATTGCCTCGCTATACGCGATGTGCTCCTGCTCCAGGATGCGCGCGGCCAGCGTGTGCTCGTCGTCGGTATCGAGCACGGGAACAGTCTTCTGCACAATGATCGGCCCATGGTCGAGTTCTTCGTCGACGAAATGAACTGTGCAACCGGAAACTTTCACGCCGTACGCGAACGCCTGCTCCTGGGCCTCCAGGCCCGGGAATGCGGGCAAGAGTGACGGATGAATATTCAGAATGCGACGAGGGAACTGGCGCACGAACCAGGGCGAGAGCAGCCGCATGTATCCGGCCAGACAGATCAGGTCAATTTTGCGTTGCTGCAGCGCCGCCACGACTTCGCGATCATGCTCCTCGCGATCTTTACCCTTCGATGGAATGACGACCGCGGTCAGCCCTAGGCTGTGCGCGATCTCGAGGCCCGGGGCATCCGCGCGATTGGAGATGACCACCGCAACCCGGGCATTCGCAATGCGCCCAGCGGCCACGCTCTTCGCGATGGCTTCGAAGTTCGAGCCGCGTCCGGAAATCAGAATGCCGAGGTTTTTCATGCAGTGCCAATGATAATTCACCACGGAGACACAGAGTCACGGAGAAACACTAGTTCTGAAACCTGCACCCGTATTTTCCCCCTGCACCTCGGCGACCGGCTCGCGCGTTTGCCCGCCCGCAGTACGCTCCGTTATAGTTTGAGTATTCATAATGTACAAAGACTTTCACGCCGTGGACCGCTGGAGCAAGCGCGAGGTGCACTGCATCTACCAGTGCCTGATCGTCGCTATTGCCACGCGGCACGCCGACGCGGTGGACCTCAAGTTTCTGGTGGATGGGCGGCCTGTATGGATCGCGTTGCCTCATCCCGCTTGGGTCGAGTACAACAAGCGCACCGGCAAGACCATCACTGACCCGCTCGCGATCGAGATCGCCGGCCACTATCTGAAAACCGTGCTTGAGTCTGGCGAAGGCGTGGGTCAGGAAATGTACTCGCTGACCGTGGAACAGACTCTTCAACACCTGGAGCAGGTGGTTGCAAAAGAGGTCGGCGCAGAGCGCGGGGTTTCGGTCGAGTGAACTATCGATCAGCTCGAATCCCTGCCACTCCCATCATTCTTCCGGTAACGCCTTTTTCGGCGCGGTGAGAAAACAGCACGTCTGTGTGGCAAGCCGTGCACAACTTCGATGCGCCGATTCTTTTTGGAGAAACCCCGATCTCGATGAGTTGCCGCCGATTGGCTTTGACCAAGTCAAGAAATAGTTTCTTCGGCAGGTCGCTGTGCCCCGGCGCGCGGGCCGTGAGAAACAGCAGTGGATACTTCTCCCGCACCGGATCGGATTCCCTGACCTCCCGAAAAAGCTCTGCGGCGTACGAAAACTGGGATTCGAATTTTTCCCGCACCTCCTGGCCGACTTCGTAGCAGCAACCATGAATCCCCGGGCCAATCGCCGCTTTGATGTCTTCCGGCGATGTGCCGAAATAGCGCCGCATTTCTCCCGCGCCTTTCTGGACAATCCTCTTGACGGTGCCGCGCCAGCCGGCATGAAAAACTCCAATTGCTCTGCGCTTCGTATCCACCAGGATGACGGGAAGGCAGTCGGCGGTCTGAATGCCCAGAACAATTTCCGGCATGGCGGTAATCAGACCGTCGCCGACCAACGGGGCAGGCGGTAGGTCAGAGACGCAGTGGATGACGTCGGAATGAATCTGCCGCAACGTCACCAGCGGCCAGAGCTTCTTGCCGCTGACCGCGCCCAGTTCCCGCAAGAATGTAGCTCGATTGCGCTCGACCGCACGGAACGTGTCATGTTTCGTAAATCCGAGATTGAGGGAGTGACCGCCGTAGACTCGAGAGAATCCGCCGGTCCTTGTGCTGAAGCCGTGGACCAACCATGAAATGCGGGCGAGTACCGGGGAATGCAGAATGGTGAGTTGGGATGGCTTCGCAGCTTTCAGCGGCACCTGAACATATTAAATGGGAATCAACTTTTCTTTCCCAGCCTCGCGGTCAGTGCGCGCAATGTGTTTTGCGTTTCCGGATGCCACCAGCTGGCGCTAACTTTTTCGAGTTCGGAGTCAACACTGGCTTCGAACAGCGCAATCAGATCAGACCGAGCCTCGCGTCGCGTCACCGTCATGGCTTCCGTAGGCAGCGCCAATCGGCTCCGGCACCACGCCAGAGCTGCTTCAATCACCTGGTCCGGCGGCGCAATTTCGTCGATGAGGCCTACCTCAAGTGCTTCTTTCGGTGAAACCAGCAGGCCGCCCACGGCGAGCTGCTCCGCATGTCGCGGGCCGACCAGGCGGCGAAGCGCCGATAGGATGACGGGCGGCAATGGCAGTCCGACATGGACTTCGTTCAGCCCGATTTTGAAATCCCCGGCCGCCATCACGCGCCAATCACAAAACGACACCAGCACAGTTCCGCCTGCCGGAGCATGGCCGGTGATGGCGGCGGCGATCGGGATGGGGGATACAGCCAGCGCTTTGAGCAAGCCGTAAAGATGGCGCCACAGCGCGGCGATGCCGGCACGATCCAAACTTAATAGAACCGGCACGTCCAGCCCGGCCGAAAATCTTCCCGGCGTACCGGAGAGAATCAGGGCGCGCACGCCCTGCTGCGGCGCGGCCTCCACCGCCTGCCGCAACGCAACGATGAGTTCGCTGGTCAGCGCATTGACCGGCGGACGATTCAGACGCAGCTCGCGCACGTCTCCATGGTCGAAGATCAGGAGCATGAAAGGATCCTTGGGGTGCAGGGGAATTATAGGGCAGGTGAACGGCGTGGTGCGCGGTGCAGGTCGGTCTTGCCGCCGTTATATAATCCGCGAACAGCAGGTCCTGCAAAGGGGAGCCGCGATGAGATTGGGTGGCAGAGCAATAGGTTTCGTGATATTTGCGCTCGCTGCCATTTGTGTGAGCGCATTTGTGCTTCTGTTGGAGCCCATGGTCGCCGTGAAGCCGCAAGCGACGGGAGCGACTCCACAAATGCCGACTCTCCAGGACCCCCGCATGAAGAAGGTATATAGCTTCAAGAAAGACGGCTGGACGTTTATCCACCTCGAGGGCCCGCCGGCGCAGATCGGGTTTCAGCACGGTTATCTTCTTTCTCGCGAAATCGCCGACGCTTTCGAAGCCGTCAAATTGCAAGACACGCACACCACCGGCCGCGACTGGCAATTTTTCCGCAAAGCCGCCCACGATATGCTGTGGCCAAAGATCGACGCCGAATATCAGCAGGAACTGACGGGCATTGTCGAGGGACTCAAGGCCGGCGGGGTCGCAATGGACGTGGATGACTTGGTCGCGCTCAACGCATTCGAAGAGTTGCCCGAATACTACGTGCCGTGGCTCAATAAGCGCGAGCACGTGGCGGGCGCGCCGAGGCTCACGAGCCCGGGAAATTGCAGTTCATTCATTGCAACTGGAAGTTACACCAGCGACGGCCAGATTGTGATTGCGCACAATAACTGGACGAGTTATCTGACCGGCTCGCGCTGGGTGATCGTCTTCGATATCGTTCCCGAGCACGGGAATCGCATCCTGATGGACGGCTTTCCCGGCGTGATCACCAGCGACGACGACTTCGGCATTAATATGGCCGGCATCATGATTGCCGAGACCACCATCACGCAGTTTATCGGCTGGGACCCGAATGGCAAGCCGGAATTCATGCGCTCCCGCAAGGCGCTGCAGTACGCCAACTCCATTGATGATTATGTTCGCATCATCAAAGAAGGAAACAACGGCGGTTACGCCAACGACTGGCTGATCGGAGACCGCAAGACCGGGGAGATCGCCTATCTTGAGCTGGGCCTGAAGCACACCCCGCTTTGGCGGACGAAAGACGGGTACTTCGTGAGCTCGAACTTTGCCCGAGATCCGGAAGTGATCCGCGATGAGACGCCGAACTTCGATCCCAACGACCAGTCCTCCTCGCCGAATGCTCGCAAGATGCGCTGGGAAGAGCTCATGAAGGAGAACAAGGGCAAGATCGACACCGCCATGGCGGAAAAGTTTATGGCCGATCACATCGACAGCTTTGAGAAGAAAGACCAGCCCGATGAGCGCGCTCTGTGTGGTCACGTGGATGCCTCGGCGCGTGGGGTTCCTCAGTGGAATTGGGGACCATACTATCCGGGCGGCGCTGTCCAGGGAAAAGTGACGGACAGCCGATGGGCCCAGCACATGAGTATTTTTGTGCGGGCCGGACATCCTTGCGGCCACGATTTCATTGCCAAGGATTTCCTGGCGGCACACCCGGAATATTCGTGGGAGTCGCCGAAGTTGCATGACATGAAAGCCGGGCCGTGGACGATTTTTCAGGCGAGCCAGCGTGCACCGCTGTGAGGTTGCCAGATCAAGTAAACTTTCATAACTTGCATTTGGGGAGATCGATCATGCGTTCCTTTGTTGCGACGTTTGCCGTCCTTTTTGCTTTGTTGGCCGGTTCTTTGGCCCAGACCAACGCGCCCAAGAGTCAGTCCGCGCAGAAGAAGCCTGCACAGCCGGCTGAGTCAAGTCCACAGGAAAATGCCGCTCCTCCGGCTCCCTCGCCTCAGGAACCGAAGCCGCCGGCCAAAGAAAGTTCCGGCGACAAAGATAAAGAAAAAGATAAGGAAGAACACTACGACGTGACAGAAGTGCCGCCAGTGGTTACGCACCATCAGATTACGGTTAGTGGCAAAGTGCTGAAATACACGGCCACGGCTGGTCGGCTTCCTATCAAGCGCGGTGACGGCAAGATCGAAGCGGAAATGTTTTTCGTGGCCTACACGCTGGATGGACAGGACGCGAGCAAGCGTCCGCTGACCTTCGCGTTCAATGGCGGCCCGGGATCAGCTTCCATCTGGCTGCACATGGGAGCGCTCGGCCCGCGGCGCGTGGGGTTGCAGCCGGAAGGCTTCATGCCACCTGCGCCGTATCACCTCGAGGACAACCAGTACACCCTGCTCGATAAGAGCGATCTGGTGCTGGTGGATGCGATCGGTACCGGCTTCAGCCGCGCAGCCGATTCCGAGCTGTTCAAGAAATTCTGGGGTGTGAAAGGCGACATCGAGGCCTTCAGCGAGTTCATCCGCCTCTACGTCAGCCGTTATGAGCGATGGAACTCGCCGTTGTTTCTTCTCGGTGAAAGCTACGGCACCACGCGATCCGCGGGCATCGCCGGCTATCTTGCCGATCACGGCATTTCGTTCAACGGCATCACCCTGCTCTCCATGGTGTTGAACTTCGAGACACTCGAAGACACCAAGACCAACGATGAGCCTTACATTTTTCTGGTGCCGTCGTTCACGATGATCGCCGGCTACCATCACAAGCTGCCGCCCGATCTGGCGCAGGACATCAATAAGACGCGTCAGGAATCGGAACAGTGGGCTTTCGGCGACTATGCACACGCGCTGGACGAAGGCGACGCCCTCACGCCAGACGAGCGCCGGAAGGTCATCGATCAGTTGTCGCGTTTCACCGGCCTGAGCAAAGATGTGATTGACCAGGCCAACCTCCGGATTGATGTTCGCAAGTTCACGCACTACTTGCTGATCGACCAGAAGGTGCGCGTCGGACGCCTGGATGGCCGTTTCACCGGGCCCGATCCAAACGGGCTTTTAGATACGCCTTTCTACGATCCCACTGGCTCGGCCATCGGGCCTCCGTTCACCTCGGTCTTCAACAACTATCTGCGCAACGAGCTCGGTTACAAGATCGACATGCCTTACTACGTGAGCGCGCAGGATGCAGGATTTGACAAGTGGGATTGGGGCTCGGCGATTCGCGGCTTCCCTGACACTGCGACCGCTTTGCGGCAGGCGATGGTCAAGAATCCTTATTTGAAGGTTCTGGTGATGGAGGGCTATTACGACCTGGCCACTCCGTATTACGCTGCCAATTACACAACTGAGCACCTCGATCTCGGTCCGAAGTATCGCGCGAATATTTCATTCGCGACCTACGAGGCGGGTCACATGGTGTATCTGGGCAACGAGGGTTTGAAAAAGATGAAGAGTGATCAGGCCAGCTTCATGGACAGCGCAATGACGGGGCAGTGATCAGATCTTCGGTTCGCGCTGGTGCCACTCGGTGGCCTGCTCGTAGGCATGAGCAAGTTGTAAGACTGCGGCCTCGCCCCAATGTGGACCGGCGATCTGCAGGCCGATGGGAAGGCCGTTCCGGGTGAAACCGCAGGGGACGGAAATCGCCGGCAAGCCCCAGACGTTAAATGGCCGAGTATTGCGCAGCCAGGAGAGTTCGCGCGGACGCAGAAGCTCGGGATGCTGCTTCAACTCGGCGATCTGGGCTGCGGGAATGGGCGTGGTGGGAGTCACCAGCAGGTCCACATGCTCAAACACTGCGCTGATGTTCCGGCGCAGGTCAGCCAGTTCGCGGCGGTGACGCGCGATCTCCTCCTCGGCAACGTTCTCCCCTGTGCGGAGACGCCGCAGTGTCTCGGGCTGATAAAGCACGGGATTCTTTCGCAAAAACTCCGCGTGGTACGCGTACGACTCTGCGGCCTGTAGCGTGCGATCGGTAGGAACTGGAAGTTCTATCTCGCGAATGTCGGCGACTTTGGATCTGAGAACGTCGAGTGCCTGCTCGACCGCGGCGGCCACCTCCGGATCAAGATCGTCGTAGAAAAACTTGCGTGGCACGCCGATCCTCATCGCTCGCGTTTCATGCTGAAGGGCCGCGACGTAATCGTCCACAGGTGTGTCAGTACAATTCGCGTCGCTCGCGTCAAAGCCGGCGATAGCCTGCAGAATCACCGCAGTATCCGAAACCGTCCGCGTGATCGGGCCGACGTGATCGAGCGACGGCGAAAGCGGAATCACACCGCGCACGCTCA
>Ga0116217_10000107_pt1 | contig 93313 bp, 76 predicted proteins | sample Sb_taG_6_FD_89697 | JGI IMG/M metagenome (GOLD analysis project Ga0116217, IMG submission 89697) | Peat soil microbial communities from Weissenstadt, Germany - Sb_50d_4_PS metaG | ecosystem: Environmental > Terrestrial > Soil > Wetlands > Peat | place: Germany: Weissenstadt | collected 2010-09-21
CTATGCGGCAGAAATGGATCAATGACCTTCGAGACCTGATAGCCGAGCTTGCGAGTGACAGTCTTCACTACTTCCGAGCAGGGCACGATTTTGAGGGATACAAGAATTTCCAGAGGCTCACGTTCTTAGAGAGCAAGATTCAACTCATGCTCAACCCTAACGAGGAAGATCATCAGAAACTCGAATGGATGATCGACGAGATGCTGAAAGCTCTCCAAAGCGGGGAGAAGGGTCGCGAAAACTTCATAGCGACACATCCAGAGGTCATGAAGTTCTCGCGGCAAGTGTTCAAAAGAGAGTGGAACCGCGTGAAGGATAATATCGAAATCGACAAGTCCGGTTAGCGAAGGTCCTTGCAACTTGGAATGTTGGAAGGATTCTTTTGGCCCGCAATGTCCCCGTAACAGTACCGTCCCGTAGCCGTATCCAGCAAGATGGCATCGGGGTAAGGATTGCCTGTATGGACAAAACGCCCTGTTGTCACGGGATGCGACAACCGCACCGCCACAAATTGAGAGCCGATCGCGAGTCCACCGGCAATGAGCGCAGCCAAGAGTGGAGGCATGAACTGTTTCCACCAAGCTCCCGCTGCTACTTGGCGATCATGTAGTTCGATGGCGGTCCTAATAAGTACATTCGTAAATTCCTGAGACAAGCCTTCTTGTCTCTGATCCTTCGGTAAGACATGACGCGCAACGAGAGACAACGGATGGTCTCCGTGGTCGGCGACCCTAAACAGTTCTGGGTGCTCTTTGGCGAGTGGAATCCAGCCTTCCGGCGAGGAGGATGGTTCCCCCAGTTCACTCTTGATTCCTCCAGAAGGCTTGCTTCCGCCGGACTCGCTACGACGCGGGTAAGGGTCAAACGCGAGTACCTGAATTAGCGCAAGCACATCTGCCAATCGACCGGGCTTTGTATAAGGGTGCTTTGTCATGGATCGAAATTTTACTCCCGTTTGCGTGTTACTCACGGTTTGATTCTCGGAGCGCATGGACTCTAAGACACTGCTACAATCCCGCGCAAAGCTGGAGGCCACCCTTGCCTATTAACTTTCTGGAGCAGCTCGTTGCAGAATGGTACGAATACCGCGGCTTCTTTGTGCGCCGAAATATCCACGTTGGAAAGCGCACCGCAGGCGGTCACGAAGGCGAACTGGATGTAGTCGCCTTTCACCCGGTTGAGAAGCGGCTTGTTCAGATCGAAACGTCGATGGACGCAGGTAGTTGGGCTGACTGGGAAAAGGCGTTTAAGCGAAAGTTCGACACGGGCAAGAAGTACATCCCAACTCTGTTCGCCGGACTTGAACCGTTACCCCAGGTTGAGCACATCGCGGTGTTTGGAATGCTCACCGAGAAAACTCGGGAAAAAGTTGGCGGCGGAACCGTAGTGACGGTTTGCGACCTACTCAGGGAGATACGAGACAAAATTCCCAGTGGCTATACAGCACCGACTGTCCCGGAACAGTTCCTGATCTTGCGGACCTTGCAGTTTGCGGTACAGTGCTGGAAAACATAGTGAAGATTCGCCTCGACGAGTCCAATCCGAATGTGGGGACTTTTGTGTCGCACGAAAAAACGCATGCTCGTAAGTCATTGAACGCATTGAGCGTTTTGAACGGCGACTTTGACGATCTCTGTGCGGGACGATGGTTGATAAGTTGTTTGTTTGTAACAACTAACAGCCGAATTTCCGCGCGTTTATGCGGGAATTAAGAGTCAGTTGCTCTGCCAATTGAGCTACGCGCCCACAGTGGGGATGTTGCGGGTAGGACGAACGTCGATTGTAGCATTTTCCATCGCTGACGGTCGGGGCCGCGATGTCTGGTGCTGGTCTACACGATCCTCGGTAAGTGTCGCAGGTGACGACCAGAGACGCTCCGGCCTCGCACACTCGCTTTCAGCGAGAGCCAAAGGATCGCCCCGCTTCCGCGCTCGACAGTACCCATTCGCTCCCGACGAGCACGTTCGTTCCCGTGGGCAATATCTTCCGGGCAAGTCCTGCGCGAGCAGGAAAAAACTGTGACCGCCTCACCTACAGCAGAGGCTCAATCAACGAGGTCTTTCGAGATATCCGACACAGCGGCGGGCGATGGACACGGCAAGAAGGATGGGAAGCCGCGTGAAGGAATGCGGGCAAATCCTTCGCGATGAATTTCTCGGCACCGCAGAACTGACCACGGCCCGGGAATAGTTGGCTCCGCGAAGGTTCGACGAACCTAGGAGCGCTGGCGAACTTCCGCTGCTAACCCACCCGCGCTTTCGCTGGTCACGGGACGCCGCGGTGGCAGCCCGTCGCCGCCTCGCGCCGGACGCCGCTCGACCGTTCCAATCACCGGCGCCTCGTCCATGCCATCGGCATAAACCATCGACACGAATCGCTGTTCCGAGCACAGCCGCTCAATCAGGCGTTGCTGCCCACGGCGCAGAACGGCGTAAGGAAGAATGGGAAAATGACGAAACATCCAAATAAAGTAAACGCGCTGCCGGAAGGTTGGCATGACGTAGCGGGGGCCGATGGGAGTCTGCACTCGCACAACACCTTCCGCCAGCTTGTCGATCCACATAACGGGGCCCACCTGAAACCTGAGATTGGCCAGAGCAATTCTAGGGCCGCCATTATTGCACCAATGGCGAGGCAAGGGGAAGCGATTTTTCACAATTTGCAGGGATTCTCCCTGCAAATGTGCACTTTGTACCGGCTGGCCGGGTACATTTCGGGAAATCGGGGTGTCTTTTAGGGACTCAGCCGGTTTTCCCCGGTCATTCGGTGTGCACCAAGATTGGTGCAGATGGGAAAGAAACTCTACACCACAAGTTCTGGCAACACGTCCAGACGCCGGATTTCCGCCGCCACCCCAAAATCCCGCCCCGGACCATCTTCGACCCGGATGACCTTGGCCTGGCAGCAAACCCAACACTTCTCTCCGGCCGTAAGTTCGGACGGCAACATGAGAACCAGCTCCAAGTCTGAGCCGGCCTCCATCCGCGAGTTGGTGTAGAGAAAGACGCCGTTGGTGCTCACGTCGCGGGTTTGACCCGTCTGCTCCACCGTCCCTGGAGTGCTCCGGATACGGACCGGAAGCTGGGCGGCTACACGCGCTCGCGAGCGGCGTTCTGTCTTGGGGTTCATAAAGGTTTCGAGGCCTCCTCGGGACCGTCACTGTGGAACCGAGGCCGACAGTATAGCCGACCGCCAGCCCCGCGAACAGGAGTCCGAACGCGGGAACTGGAGTCGGACACAGGCACCCTGACTGTTAAGAGTTGTAGGAAATGCGTGGAGTCCCCGCGCCAGCCTCACCGGCAACGGGCCACTAATCACTGGCAACTGGGGTTTAGAGTTCCGGTCTCTTCAGGCGCACAGCCGGCACTACGAGTGCCTGCTCAATCGTCGGAACGTTGGTGCCCCGCAGCTTGGCTTCGGCTTCGTGCAGCTTGTCGGACTGGCCCGTTTGATAGTAGGCCTGCACCAGGAGTTCCATGGTGAATGGATTATCCTGATCCTCTTCCAGACACGAGATGGCCTCTTCGAGCTTCTTTTGATTCATCAGCAGAGTTCCGGCGGCTCCGTTGTAGGAGCTCAGGATCATGCGGTTGCGGCTTCCGGTAGCCATCGCCTCGAGTTGCTTCAGCGTCTTGTCAGCGAGCGCCTGATCGCCGGCATGGGCGGCGCGCACCGTGCGGATGCGCAGAATGCGGGACAGTTCCTCGTCTTTGTCCGACTTCGAAATCGTCGCCCGATGTCCCAGGGCGTCTTCGGCCAGCTTCAGATTCTTCAGCGCGGCGTTATCGTCCGCCTGGTACTCGCCCATGTGCCGGAAAGCTTGCGCCTCCTGCAGGTCTTGCTCTTTGGCGTGAGCGGTCTCGGCGATCTCCTGGAATTGCTGGTCGGCGACGGCGAACTTGCCATCGCGCACCCAGGTCATGGCTTTCTGCATGCTGTAAGTGAGCCGGTCGGCCTCCGTATGGGCGTAGCGAATAGCCTTGTCGTATTCCACACGAGCCTGCTCTTGGTCGCCCATGAGCGCGTAGGTGTCGCCCAGGCCGAGTTGCGACGTCACAAAATCCGGATCGATCTTGAGCGCCGCACGATAGTGTTGCAGCGACCCCTCGAAGTTGCCGGCCATGCGCTCGAGTTCGCCGTAGGAATCCTGCGGGTTGGGCTCTTTGGGCAGCAGCGCAACGTAACGGTCCATGGCAGACATGGCCTTGTCAAACTTGCGATTGCGGGCATCGACGTAGGCCAGGTCGTTGAGCGCAGCAGGATAATTCTTGTCGAGGGACAGTGCCTTCTCCAGCATCCTCTGCGCCTGATCGTTGCCGTTTTCACCCATCAGCCAGTTCGCAGCGAGATAGAGCAGGTGCTTATCCTTGGGATACATCTCAAGCATATCGTTCATGGCGGAGATGCCGCCGATGTAATCGCCTTCCTGCACCTTGACGATCCACGCCACCATCAACTGCTCGCCCGGCGTCAGCTTGGGCGCCAGAGTCTTGGCCTTCTCCCGAGCCGTGCTCACCTCCTGCGGGTTGCCGCTATTGAAGGCGATCCAGGCCCAAGCCAGGGCAAGATTTGGATCCTCCTGCACGGCGGCGCGCCAGTCGTCATTGCAACGCTCCAGGTAAAGATTCTCGTAGTCCGCCATCCCCTTCACATAGAGTTCGCGGGCTTTGGGCGAAGAGGTGGTCACGGGCAGCGAATTCGTGGCCGCCGGCTTGACGTGATGCGCGTACAGAGGCGCAGTACAGCACACGGCGAGAACAAGAATAATGAAGCGTCGCATCGGAGTCTCCGAACGGATGCTATAGAGCGTTCACTCTTCGGGGAAGGATTACGAGTGCAGCGTAACATCGCGGTAACTGGTGTCTCCAGTGACGGAAGACATACGACGGTTGGGAGAGAAGAGGCCGCTTGCCTAAGGATGTTTCCGGCGAGTGTTCCGCAGGGAACATTAGTGAGAAGTGTTCCGAGCGCAAGGCCTGTGAATTGGGACAGGCTGTGGAACTTTATTTTGCCAGCGTTTTGACAGGGTTACGAGCGCTGCCCTATTAGTGGGCAGTCATTTGTGCAAAAGGCCGTTGCGGAACATTGTTGCAGCGCTCAACAAGAAGCCCCTGTCGCGCCGCGGCAGGGGCGAAGGAAAAACCAAGGCGCCGAAAGGCTAGAACGTGAACTTGGCAGCGAGCTGAATGCCGCGGGGGCCGCCTCCACCCAGAAACGGGTTGCCGATGCCCACGTCGCCGGTGGCGGTGATCTGGTAAGCACCGTTGCCGACCTCGCGACCCGCAGCGTTTGGCGGAGCAAAACCGCAGGCGCAACCGTGCGTCCCATCAGAATAGGTAAATAACGGCGAAATGAGATTCGACGCTGGATCGGCAATAAAAGCAGGCAACACTGGGTTCGAGAAGTTCGGGTGATTGAGAATGTTGAAGAAGTCAGCCCGAAGCTGCATGGTAAGGTGCTCGGTGAGAACGGTGTCCTTGTAAATGGCAACATCCCATTGTTTGAATGGCGGCCCGCTTAGCGCGTTTCGGCCAAGGTTCCCGTAATGCCGCGTCCCCGGTTGGCAATCATCGGCAAAGCCATTGTAGGTCTGTAGAGTTGCCGCCGATAAACACGGCATGGCGAACGAACTCAATTGTAAGAAGTTGTAGGGGTTGCGCTTGTCGTACTGGATTGGCCCGACCACATCCGGACGATCGAAGCCATCGCCGCCGCCGCTGAAGTCGTCCTCATAGTTGTAATTCAGATTGAAGGGCTGACCGCTTTGCAGCGTGGCAGCGCTCTCGATGCCCCAACCATTCTTCAACTTCGCCATGCTGCCGCTCATTTTGGGGAAAGCATAGCTGGCGATCCAGACGAAGCGGTGAGGAATGTTGAAGTTCGACGGGCCGTATTCCGCTTTCGGACTGTTGCTGTCTTGCGGCTGCGCGGCGTTCACGACGAAGTCTTCGCCGTCACTGGAATTATCCAGCGACTTCGACCACACATAGTTGATGAGCGAAGTGAACCCATGATAGTTCGCTATGCGGAACTGGGCCTGCAGCGAATGATAGTTGGAGCTTCCCAAGGAATTTTCCTGGAAAATATAAGCCGCACCGTAGGGGAAGCCGTAGTTACGCGGAACTCCGAAGTCGTTGATGCCAGGGGCACAGCCCAGCCCGCCAAGATCGCATGCGGTAATTGTCGCTTGGCTGGGCTGATTCAGATCGAAGAACCGGAACAGACGATGGCCCTGCGATCCGACGTAACCCACCTGCAGCGAAACCTTGTTGGAAAACTGGTGCTGGATGTTGATGTTGTAGTTTTCCATGTAGGGCGTTTTGATGTTGCGGTCGAAGGAGAAAATATCGCATTCGACGTTGCAGTTCGGCGCGCCATAGATCGGCGTGTTTGGAATATAAGCTCCGTTCACATCGAAAGCTGCCGGGTTAGCATTCGCCATTTGAACCGGATCGGGACCAATGTTGTTGTAAGCCGGTCCCGGCGCGTAGAAGGTCGGATAAGGCAGGTGGCCGAGCATCATGTCCTGCGAGAAGGCATCGAAAAACAGGCCGTATCCGGCGCGCAGAACGGTATTGCCTTTGCCCGTCACATCCCAGACGATGCTGGCGCGGGGTGAGAAGTCTTTCTTGTCGGGATTGTAGAGCCCATTCAGCCCTCCGGACCCGCCAACCTGCTGCAGGAGGCCCGTGCTGGGAATAAAGTCTGAGAAAAGGTTGTTCCTCTCGGCGACCACACCATAGTAGTCCCAACGCAGGCCGTAGTTGAACACGACGCGCGGCGTCACGTGGTACGCGTCCTGGAAGTAGAAGCCGAAGCCGTTCTGATACGTGTGGCGAAGCGTATCGCCCGTGTAGGAGAACAGCCCGAAGCTGGATTCCGCGGGAAGTTGAGGCATCATCTGGAGCAAGTTTTCCAGAGAGTCGAAGCGGATTCGGCCTCGGGAGTACTTGTCGAAGTGCTGCTGCACGCTGGTGCGGTGGAATTCGCCACCGAACTTGACATCGTGCTTGTTTATTTTCCAGGAGAGGCTGTCGATCAACTGATTGTTGGTATCCACGCGCTGTCGCGGGTCTCCGGAAGTCGCGCCCAACTGCGAGAAGAATCCTGCTCCTCCGGTGGCGTTTGGAGACAGAATAATGATCGGCAGGCCCTGGGAATTGCAGGTACCGAATGTCGACGGAACGTTGCAGAACCCGATGCTGCCCGGATTAAAGCTCCGGTCTTGCGGGAAAAAACCCTCAGCAAAGCGGTTCCATCCGTAGCGGAATTCGTTCACCTTGGTCGGAGAAAGCACGCTGACCAGAGAAATGGAGACCAATTGAACCCGAGTGGGCGTCACGGTGTCGAAGCCGGGCAACTGCCCGCCGGTAGCATTCAGTGCTAGCGGAAATTGCTGGGTGCTGTCACCGAAGAAGTAGCGGCCGCTGACGTTAGTGGCAGCGTTGAATGTGTGATCGATTTTGGCGATCACGCTGCTCAGGTTGTTGAGCGATGGAGCGTTGGCAATATAGTCGGGAGCAAAGTTCGTGGCGTTGAAACAGCCTGCATCGTTAGAGGTAACGCCCGGGATATAGTTCTGGGCATTGTGGGGATAAAAGTTGACTAAAGCCTGACCGATCGGGCTGACAGTCCCCCCGCCCGTAGTGATCGCAGTTTCTGCGGCAGTGATTTGAGCCTGGGTGGGAACGCAATCCAGCGAAACCACGCCTACCGTCTCGCGCTGGCCCTCGTAGTCGAGAAAGAAGAAGGTCTTGTCCTTCACAATCGGTCCACCCAGCGACCCGCCGAACTGATTGTTATGGAACGGCGCTTTCGGAAATCCCGATGGGTCAAAATAGTTTCGGGCGTCGAGCGCGTTGTTACGGAAATACTCGAAGAAGTCACCGTGGATAGCATTGGTGCCGCTCTTGGTCACAATGTTGACCACGGCCCCGGCGTTGCGGCCATACTCAGGTTCAAAATTGGAAAGGACACGCATGTCGGATACGGCATCGATGGGCAGAATGGCCGACGGTGTGGCGAAAACGCCGCCCTGGTTGATAGCCGGGTCGTTGCGGTAACCGTCGTTCATGTCGGTTCCATCGAGCAGGTAGTTGTTGGAGCGGCCACGAGCGCCGTTCATGGAAAACTCGCCGAACGAACCGGGAGAATCGGTGATCTGGTCGGGCGAACCAGCCACGCCGGGATTCAGGAAGATGAGCTTGGTGTAATCGCGGCCGTTGATGGGCAAGTCCTTGACATCGTTTTGTGTAAGCACGCCGCCCAGCACGTTCGAGGTAGTCTCGACCAGCGGCAGTTCGTCCGCCGAGACTTCCACCCTGGTGGCAACCTGTCCCGCCTTGAGGGCGGCGTCCACCCGGCGCTCGCTGGCCACGTCTACCGCGACATTCCTGGCGACAAAAGTCTGGAAGCCGGTCTGTGTCACGGTGACGTCGTAGGTGCCAATTGGCAGTTCGGGAAGTGAATAGCTGCCGTCGGCGCTGGTTTGAGTGGTGCGCTCCAATCCGGTGCCGACGTTCTTCACGGTCACCTTCGCACCCGCAACCACCGCGCCTGAGGCGTCAGTGACCGAACCCAGAATGGTTCCACGGAAAGTCTGTGCCGGCAGGCTAGCCGCAGCCAGAAGCACGAACAGCAAACACGTGCACACCAGGACGATGCGCGCTCTCATAGTCACTCTCTCCTTATTTCTTTTCACTTGAATTTGTCCGCGAGATCCGGAGTCGCCCGGTCGGACCCGCTGTTGTCGACGCAAAGTCTTCTAATTCCTTGCCCATGAACAGGATGGGGCATCTCTCCCCGAGTCAGTAAACAGAGAACAGTAACCAATGCGAATTGCCACAGTCAACCACGGAGTTTGCATGGGAGCTAGAAGAGTTACGAATCAGGACAACTCAGTGAAGGAAGTTTCGGTTCTGAAATCGACTGAAGACTTTAGCGCGCCAAGCGCTTGAGAAACTGGAGGAGCTGCGTGGCATGATCGATTCTAGAAGTTAAACGCCACTCCGCCGCGTACCGACCGGGCGGACTGGACCAGATACACGGTCTGGCCATCCCGGCCAAGGACCGGGACGTAGCCCTGAGCCAGCAAGTTGCGCAGGTCCACAATGGCTTCCATATGGCCGGGGAAAATGCCCATGGTTGGGATGGGTTGACGGACAAAAATGTTGAGGTACGGATCGCTCTGTCCGGGCGACGCATTGAACATATCCACCGGAGTGAGCGCGGGTCCGCTGATCCAGCGATATGAGGTGATCCAGCGCGTGTGGGAGCGCGGCAGGGTCCCACTGAGCTTGGCGGCGACGGCGTGGCGACACTCGGCCGCGACCCACTGCCGCGCTTCCTGAAGCTGTACGTCAGGCCGGGAAAGATCGAGCACTCCGCCATAGGCATAATCCAGAGTCGCAGACAGGTCGGAAGAGAACTTGCGCTCCAGAACCACCCGAAGGCCGCGGGTATCCAAAGTATTGCCGGTGTAGGTAAACGTGCCGGAGTAAATGTCAGGGAGCAGGAAACCGCCGACGGCGGTGACGTCGCCGGTGCCGATCAGGGCGGTATTTCCGACATGGTCGGAGAAGACTGCGACCTGCATTCTGTTCTTGCCGATGCGGCGCGAAACATTGAGTTCCTGGTGCTGCGCCCGCTCCAGCTTGGTGGAGAAGTCGTCCACGCTGACGCGCGGGTTGGACTCGCTCAAATCCGCCGGTGCGGAATCGAAGCCCCTGTCGGCGCCGGAATCGGGTAAAGAGGTTGTGTAGTCGTACTCCAGCACTGTGTTGGGCGAAAGGTGGAGATCGATCGAACCGTAGGGGCGAAAAGCCGTCACACGGCCGAGGAACTGGATGGTCTGGAGTTCGCTGCCGAATTTCAGTTCTAGAACGTCGCCGACGGTGACGTCGTCTCCCGCCGAGAGCGCCAGCGCCTGCAGCGCCGCGTTATGCAGGTTGGGATCGGAAGGCGCGAAGCGGCGTATCGTAACCGCCATCGAAGGCTCGGAGCCATCCGGCATGCGGTGGGAATACACGGCGTGCAACGCGGCAGCCGGGAGGCCTACTCCGTAGCCAACGTTGCCACTCAGCCCGACGCGGCTCGTGGAAAAAATCGACCGCTCCACCGAGAACCCGGTGCTCATGTCGGAACCGCTGCCGTAGCCTTCTGCCGCCGAACCGGCCAGGAAGGAGAGTTGGCCCTTCAGATCATGGTTCTGCTTTTCTGCTCCGGAAGTTGGATCGTCGAGCACGCGCAGAATTGGGCGGTTGGCTACCGAGCGCAGAGTCCACTTCCAATCGTCATCGTCAGAGGCTCCGCGCGGCGGACCCACTTGCATGACGTTGAGCAGGGTGTTGAGGGTAACGTCCACGCGAGCGCTACCGCCGGGGCGCAGGCCGACCTTTTCCCGTAGTGCGGGAAGGAACGACGCCGCCGTTACTTTGATGGTGTAGAGGCCAGGGATCAAGTCGGTGGCGGAGTAGAAACCGGCGACGTCGGTAAAGACGGTCATGCCGGGAGCCGTGGAGCCGAAGATCTCCACCACCGCTCCCATTTGGGGAGCGCCCGAGGAATTGCGCACGTATCCGGAGATGGCACCCGGCCGCTCTGCGGCCCATGCAGGAAGCGCCAACCCGACCAGCAATGCCCAAGTTCCGAGCTTGCGCAGGTTCACTCCAACCCCCCGGTCAATCAAGCAGGCGTTTACTCTACAGCAAACATCGCTGAAGGATCAACAGTCTGCTTGGAGATGTTGTCGTTCACTTTGATTTCGATCTTGTACGTGCCCGGCTGCAGGTTGCCGGCCGCAATCGATTTCTGCAGAGTCACTTGCTCGCCGACGTTGCCCATCGTGTCGGTCGATTCCGTTCTCTGCACCACGGCTTTATTGGTGGCGACGTTCACAATGTTGTACTCGAACGTGGCAGAGGGCTTGTTGGTTTTTGCATCCACGCCCAGGTTATAGACCTGCATCCAGAAGTTTACTTTTTGATCGCGACTTTTCTTGAACAGGGCGGGCTTGCCGTCCGCCGGAGCGACGCGCGGGCGAACTTTGGTCTGGCCGATCACAAAACTGCCCGTCCCCACGTTCTTGGAAGGTACCGGCTCCATATCGTCGGCCACAATCAGGGTTGAGGTTGCCAGCTTGTCATCGGAGAAGTCCGGAACCATGATGCCGCGGCTCCACAGGCCTTTTCGGTCCCCGTTGACGTCCTTGACAGCGACTTCAACCTTGTAACGCCCTGGACGCAGCGGAAGCGCCTTCCAATATACCGATGAGTTTTCCGCGGTGCGGGGCAACAGTTCGGCGGGTACATCGACTTGCGCGGTGTCTTCGAAGGTCTGCACCACCTTGCCGGTCAAGGTGCTCACACGGCCGAAAATGTTGACTGTGCCGCGCTGCACGCCGTCCTTGTTGGCGAAGGTGATGTCGCGGTACTTCATCTGGATGGTGATGGGAACCAGAACCGTGTCGCTGGTAACCTTCACGAAGTCCGTTCGCACGTCGAAGGGCATCAAGTTGGTGATGATCTTCGTGTTCACGACTTCTTCCAGATCCTTGAACTTGATCGGGGGCGGAGCCTGCAGCTTGGCGAACTGCTCCAAGCGGTCGAATTCCTTGGTCTGCAGATTCGCACTATCCGGGCCGGTTCCCAAGCGTTCCATGCCGCTGCCTGAAAAACGCTGCGCCTTGCTGGCAAGCCCCATTTGTTCATACATGGTGAGGCCGGCGTTGGGAGTGTAGAGCAAGGCGTCTTTCTTGGAGCGATCCATCGTCATTTCGTAGGCGCCGCACTGGCAATCGTCGACGAACTCAATGATCACTTCCTGGCCGATGCCCTCGATGTAGCGATAGCGCCAGTCTTCAAACGGAAATGTGGAAGTCTCGCCGCCGCCCTCTTCCATCGGACGCTCGTAAGTTCCTCCCGAAGGATGGGAGTCAATCTCATCCGGGGGACCATACATGATGTACATGCGGCCGCGGTCGGTTTTCCAGCCGGGAATGCCGGCGGGGAAATGCTCATTGGCATAGGCGATCCGCCGGTAATGTTCTTCCTTGTATTCGTTTTCTTCGGTGTCAGGCGTGGGGTCGCGGCGCTGCCAGAAGGCTTCAATAAAGTTGTCGCGTTCCTCGTCGTTGGAGAGTTGCTTGAAGGCGGCCTTCTCTTCATCGGTGATGATCCACACCACGTCTTCTTCCAGCCACTTCTTGTAAGACCGGCTGAGTTCCTGCTTCAGGGCGCGCTCATTTTTCTTCTTTTGCTTCTCGTTGGGCGGGCGCTTCAGGGGGTCAACCTCATCGGCAGGTTGGCCCTGAGGGGTAGCCACCGTGGCGTTACCGGATTGGGAACCAGGCTTGCTGGCCTTGTCGCCCTGGGCTCGGGCTGCAGCCGTCAGGATGAACAGTCCCGCCAGTAAGACCGGAAAAAGGAAGTACCGTGAACCGACCCGGACCATGAGGAGAGCTCCTGCCACAATTACACTTGTCGTTCTATTTTAGGCCCTCGTTTGGGCGAAAGCAAGGCTAAGTCAAGTCCAGAGAACAAATTGAGGGCCGGCGCCAACCATACCGTTGGAAGCTGGGAGGCTTGCTTGGAGTTGCCCGCAGGCGGCGTGAATGTTGGACATTGGGCACAGCTCATCGCAACATCCACTCTGGGGGGTGGCCGCTTAAGCTTCGCCTGCTTGCGACGTACGCAAGTGAGATTCGTGGAAGAGTTCCAGACCCCAGGCATTCATGGAAGGTACTTCCAGGGGTTGAATCAGTGACGGGTGAACGTCAAAAGACCTGCCCATGCGAAGCTTGAGCGGAGTACCCTCGACCACAGAGATCACGTCGCGGTAGGGTGGGCAACCGGCCTGTCTTTTTTCATTGGGAAGAATTCACTCGCCACTCCTAGCATCATCATTGCCAGCACGCAAATGGACAAGGCGAACACTGTAATTACAGCCATCTGCATGGGCAGCGAAGTAAAGCCGTCTGGGTTGGGTGCTAATTTAGTGGCAACAGACACCACCGCAGGCAGGGAAACCGCCATAACAATAATGGACCTAACCCAAGCAGATGAGAGTCGTATCAGGATCAGAACGGCCGGCAAGAGTAGAATCTGGTTGAAAGGTCCGACTAAACCAGGCACGCACGTCTGAGCTACGCACAGGGCCAGAGCCGAGATGGCATGAAATGATGTAGCCGTGGCACTGTGAGCTCGACGCTTAAGGGCGACTGCCAGAAAAAGAAGAGTAACTCCTGCACTCAAGATAGACCCTGGCGTCCCAATCAAAGTGCTGAGCAGCGATCTCGTCGGCATATAGCCCGGGTAAGCGATCAGGGCTTGCAGAAACTCCGGAATCCATCCACGTACTATCAATTCTGCCAGGAGAGATAAGGCCGCGAGCGATAAGGCAAAACTGACTACGACCGTTCTTCGCTTCCTCCAGTCACCCGTCGTCCAGATGAATATCCAGAGCAACGGCAACACCATCATCTGGGGCTTGATTGTCGCAAGCGCGAATGCAACGCCGGCGGCGAAGCGCCTGTCAAGGCACAGGAAGTAGAGCCCTGCGGAAAAGAACAGAAAAACGAGAATGCCTAACTGCTGAAGCCTAATCCCATGTATGGCGGCTGCACTTCCGATCGCCAGAAGCACGGCGATGAGCTTGCCTTTCGATGTGAAGTCGCAGCGTAAGATTCGGATCCACAAAAGAACACTGCAAACAAAAACTCCGAGAAGCGCGAAGGATGTGAGTACTCGGACTAACGTGAATGGAAGTCCGGTCAACGGCCACAGCAGGAACACAACGTAAGCGGGATAGGCGAAGCGCTGTTGGTCCTTTGGTTCATTGGTGGCCAGTGCATGACCATAGTAGCTTTTCTGGATTTCCGCGCTGACTTCGGGCGAGTAAGGGTCCCGGCCCTGAAAGGCCGCACGGGTACCGTACCAACGCGGATACAGGTCTCCAAGCCCAGCATAGCTCTGGAAGTTCTTAGGGGTGAAAATGGCGAACAGGCCGATAGCCCCCATGAACACCGCAAACAGCAAAGCGAAGTCTTGAGCCTTCAAGGACCGGAGAGCCTTCACTAAGACACCCACTAAATCGAGGATTTCCGTCTTGACCGCAAGAACGGCTGCCATTGTCCCCTCCATCCGCCTTCGCGTCAATCTGAAAAAATCACGCTAAAGCGATGATTCCAATAGGGGGTAGGAGGGGTACCGGCACTCGGCTCTTCTTCCCCAAATCCGTGTCAGCGCATCAAGCTCAGGTACGCAATGGTGAACCGAACGCTGCACCTGGAGCCTGCTCGCACCCCACGCTATAATTGGGCGTTCGGGCAAGGATTTCGGCTCTCCCAGATTCCCTGCGGGTCTCGGCACGCTTCCAGAAACGGAACTTTCCTGCTGCCAGGATCGTACCTGAGGGTGTGTGTCCGTCAGCCCAGGGGAGCGGCCTAGCGATGTGTGCCAAGAGCAAAGGAATCCTGAGAAATCGCTAAATACCCCGGACTTGCGACGGAACCATGAAACTCTGGAAGAAAATTGCGATTGGCGCTGGCGTGGTGGTTGTGCTGGCGATGATCGTCGGCTTCACTGTTTATCAGAGCACCAAGAATGTGGTAACGGTGCAGACCGGCAAGGTGCAGCGCCAGGATTTGTCGTCGGTAGTGAGCGCGTCGGGCGAAATCAAGCCTAAGACTTACGTCAACATCGGTGCCAATGCCTATGGAAAGATCACCCACCTGTACGTGAGGGAAGGGGATCGGGTAAAGAAGGGTCAATTGCTGGCGCAACTGGAAAACGTGCAGTCTTCGGCGGACGTGAGCGCGAATCAGGCCTCGGTGCAAGCTGCGGAAACCGATGCCATCGCCGCCGACGCCGCGCTCAAGACGTCGGAAGCTGACCTGCAGCGCGCAAGAGCCGACTATGACCGGAACAAGCTGGACTGGGAGCGCGCGCAAAATCTCTTCCAAGATGGGCTGATCGCAAAATCTGATTTCGACAGCCGCAAGAATGCATGGGCCACAGCGGACGCCGGTTTGGTGCAGGCGCAAGCGCGCGTCAGCCAGGCCAAAGCGCAGAAGGACTCCGCGGACCGGCACGTAGCCCAGGCACGGGCGAATCTCACCCGCGTCGCTGACGTGCTGCAGAAAACTACTTATGACGCCCCCTACGACGGCGTGGTAACCAACCTGCCGGTACGGGAAGGCGAGTCGGTGGTCATCGGCATCCAGAACGCGCTGGGGAGCACGCTGATGACGATCGCCGACATGTCGGTTATCACGGCAGAAGTCAAGGTGGACGAGACCGACATCGTCAATGTTCGCCTGGGCCAACCGGCAGAGGTCACCATCGATGCGATTCCCAAGCATGTCTTTCACGGCACAGTTTCTGAGATTGGAGACAACGCCATCGTCCGTTCCAGCGGGGTGTCCACTTCGCAACAGGCTACGGCCAGTGAAGAGGCAAAAGATTTCAAGGTGGTGGTGACGCTGACCGATCCCCCACAAGATCTTCGTCCCGGCCTCTCCACCACCGCCAAGATCACCACGGCAACCAGAGGCCATGCGCTGGCCGTTCCAATTCAGGCCCTGACCCTGCGAACCAAAGCGCAACTGGAACAGCAACACTCCACGCCGGGTGCGGTGCATGCGGCCTCGCCCGCCAAAGAAAACGCATCCAAGGACGATAAGGCAGACGTGCAGGGAGTTTTCGTGATTCGCAACAAGAAAGCGGAGTTCGTGCCGGTCACCACCGGAATAACGGGCACAACCGATATCGAAGTGCTGAATGGATTGCAGGAGGGTGACGAGGTCATTACCGGCAGTTACAAGGTTTTGCGCACGCTTCGTCCGGGGAGCGGGGTCAAAGTAGACAACTCGGCTCCCAAGAAGGAAGAAGAAGCGTCATAACCTTCGCTCGCTTGGCTCGTCCAACGGAGAAGCCGGCCGAAGCGTCAAACAGGAAACGGAGCCCACGCAGTCGAATTCAAAATCGGAGAGGCTAGTGGCACCGGAGCAGGAGAAAAACATGGCAACCGCAGAAGTTATCAGCATGCCCAATAGCGTCGTCTCAGCTCCGCCCGAGTCTGTCATGATTGCGGCCGAAGACCTGTGGAAGACCTACGACATGGGGTCGGAGCAACAAGTGCACGCGCTGCGGGGGGTAAACCTGCGCATTGGCCGGGGGGAATACGTCGCCATTATGGGGCCTTCCGGTTCCGGCAAGTCGACGCTGATGAACCTGATCGGCTGCCTCGACTCTCCGACCAAGGGCGAGTACTGGCTGAACAGCCAGCTGGTCAGTGAACTCGATGACGACGAATTGGCGCGCATCCGCAACAAGGAAATCGGGTTCGTGTTCCAGACTTTTAACCTGCTGGCCCGCGCCACAGCGCTGCACAACGTGGAGTTGCCGCTGATCTATGCCGGCGTCTCGACCGAGGAACGCCTGGAGCGCGCCAAAGGCGCCTTGACGGCGGTGGGAATGGAATCCCGCATGAGCCACAAGCCCAATGAACTCTCCGGCGGGCAGCGGCAGCGCGTGGCTATCGCACGCGCACTGGTCAACAAGCCTTCCATCATTCTGGCCGACGAGCCCACTGGCAACCTCGATTCGCAGACGGGCAATGAGATCATGGCCTTGTTCGACCGCCTGCATGCCCAGGGAAACACGATCGTGCTGGTGACGCACGAGCACGACATCGCCGAGTATGCTCATCGCGTGGTCCACATCAAAGACGGCGTGGTGGAGCGGGACGAAAAGAGGAAGTAGTTCGGCTTACGCAAGAATAATCAGAACGCCCGGCCGCAGAAGCCGGGCGTTTGTACGTATCGGGATAGCCGAATAAGCCCGGCGGATCGCGGAATCTACACGGGTGGCGTTTCTATGTGCGCCGGAAGCTCAGCGGACCCCAGTTCGGCCGTCGAGGCCTCGAGATCGGAGGGTGAGGCGGCGACCACAACTCGATCTCTTCCGTCGCGCTTGGCGCAGTACAGGGCTGCATCCGCTGCCTCGATCAAATCCTTGGGGGACGTGCCGTGCTGGGGAACGGCCGCCACGCCGATGGAAACGGTAATCGCGCCCAGCGACTGTCCCTGATGAAGCACGGTCAATTCCCGCAGTTTGGATCGCAACCGCTCGGCGCGCGCTTTCGCCGCTTCCATAGTCGCGGTGGGCAGGATTACGACAAACTCCTCCCCTCCAAAGCGGCACACAATGTCTTCCGCACGAACGTTCTTGGTCAGAAATGAAGCGGTCTCACGTAGGACAGTGTCACCCGCCTCGTGGCCGTAGGTATCGTTGAATTTCTTGAAATGGTCCAGATCGAGCATGAGGACGCCTAAGGGCATATCGGCCCTGACCGCACGGCGAATCTCTCGCTCCAACATCTCCTGCAGATAGCGCCGGTTGTAGAGGCCGGTCAGCGCGTCGCGGATGGACTGGGTGCGCAACGCTTCCCGCAGGCCAATGTTGGCGACCGACAATCCTAATTGCCCGGCGAAAGTGGTCTTGAAAGAGAGCTCCGAATCGGCAAGGGTAGGCACCTGGTCGGTTGCCTGAAAGTGGATGATCCCGATCGCCTGGCCCTGGGCCAGAATGGGGATGCAGAGATACGTGTTCTTAAGGCCCGCAGCGTGAGCACAAGGCGCCGTTGGGTCACCCGCGACCACCAGGTGAGGATGGCCCGTGCGCAGGGCCCAGCAGGAAGTCGCCTCAAAGACCGGCGCGGGGAGTGCGCAGTCCGTCCAGGAACCGATCACCTCCGCAAGGCTTCGCGCGCTATTCAGCAAGGCCACCGCGCCACGAGTCACCGGAAAAATCTTGGGGGCGAACCCCAGCGCCGCGGAAAATACTTCGTCTTTGCTGATGCAGCTCTGCAGCAGTTCGCCCATCTTGGCCAGCAGTGTGGCGCGATGCGAGCGCTCTGTCAGCTCTTGCACCATTCGCTCGTTCTGGTGATCGAGGGCGGTGCGGGCCGCGTCCTTTTCCCACATCTCCTCCTGCAGCCGGGCATTGGCGTCGGCCAATTCGAGAGTGCGTTCCCGGACTTGCTCCTCAAGGATCTCGACACTGTGCTTTTGCTCTTCAATGTCGGTGCAGGTGCCGAACCACTTGGTGATCTCTCCCCTGTCGTTGCGGATCGGGTTCGCTCTCACCAGAAACCAGCGGTAGACCCCGTCCGCCCGTCGCAGGCGATATTCGATTTCATGGGCCTCTCCAGTCCGGACCGAATGCTTCCACTTGCTGAGGGTGATCGCCACATCATCCGGGTGAAGTAACCTTGGCCACTGATCGAGGTCATGCTCCACATTTATGCCGCTGTATTTTTCCAGCTGCTCATTGGCGAAATCGACGGTGCCATCCGAACAAGCTGTCCAGATCATCCCCGGAACCGCCTTCGTCAGAGCGCGGAACTGTGCATCGCTCTCCAGAGCGCTTCCCAACGCCTTTCGTTGGGATTCCAGCCGGCGGCGCAGAAACGAGATCCCGATGGCCAGAATGAGCACGAACAAGCTGACCGCGCTGATGATGACAAACACCATAGTTGAGGCTTCCCGTGTGCGGGCCCAGGATCTTTCGGGAAGCACCCCCCCGTCACACGGGAGCTGATGACTCCCGGCGAAGGCTCTGACATGCACATCGGCAGCGGGCGAAGGTTTTTGTATTAGAAGCGACTTAGGATCGCAGTGGCTGGAGATCGAGGAATCCGTTCCGCTGCAAGGAAAAAGGCCTCTCGTCCGAGAGGCCTTTGGTTGAGGAGTGTTTCAGAACTAGGGTGTCGTGCTCACCGGCTTGACCGCGGAAGCGTCCGTCGACCCGGCGATGAAGAAGTTATGGTCGTAGAGATTACGGTACATGCGCCCGGCAATCTCGGCGGCCTTGGGGCCGAATGTGGGGCGTCCGCCTTGCAGGAAGACCACGACGACGATACGGCCGGCGCTGGTGTTGGCATACGAGGCGAACCATCCGAAACGGGTTCCGGCGTGGGAGCAGGTGCCAGTCTTGCCCAGAATCTCTTCCTCGTTGAAGTTGAGGCGCACGCTGCGAGCCGTGCCGTACTCGACCGCGCCTGCCATGCCATCTGAGATTTCGGGGATCAGCGGCGCAATGTCGAGTTGCCGCTTGACCCGCGGCTGGAAGGTCGCAACGTCTTCGGCGGTTTCGGGATGCTGCAGGTAGTAGAGCGTGCCCCCGTTGGCGATAGCGGATACCATCGCGCCGAGTTGCAATGGCGTCATCGAGACGCCCTCGCCAAACGAGCACATTTTGCCTACGCCACCAAGTTTCTCGGGAATCACCTCGTCGGGATATGCGCCCGGTTGTTCCCCGGAGATGTCATAGCCAGCGAGTTCGCCCAGACCGTATTCGTGGGCGTAGTAGGCAACTTTTTCAAAACCCAACCTCCGGCCGAGGGCTTCGAAGTACGCATTGTTGGAGCGAGCCAGCGCGGTGGTCAGATTCATCCGGCTGCGCCCGCCGATGGCCACTTCGGTATCTTTGGCGATCAGACCTTCACTGAGCGCGGCCAGAGCTACGGAAAGCTTGATGGTCGAGCAAGGCTGAGCGCCGCTGGAGAGCGCCAGCTTCTGATTCACCATGGCCAGCACGCGCCCGCTGGTGGGCTCGATTGCGACCACCGTGCCGTTCATGTTACCCAGGGCATCGATGGCGGCCTGCCGAACGACGGCGTCTTCGCCGACGGTGATATCGCCCTCGGTGACAGCGCCGGTGGTGAAAGAACTCATGAAAAAGCGCTCATGATAGCGGTGGCGGCGAGTGGTCGCCGAGACCCGCGTCACAGCGGTGCTGCGCCCGCGCGCCAGATGCCGCATGCGACGCCGGGTTCTCTGCGTTTCACTTAGTTGTTTCTGGGATCTGGATTTGGTATTCAGCGCTCGCGGACTGACGTGCGCGGCCCATACTCCCTGAGCGAGCAACAGCCATCCCGCAACCACCACAACCAGACCTAAGCAGCGCGCACCGGACTTGGACATCTCTAATCGGTTCCCCTGATTGCTGACTTACCCACCTTGTGTGATGCACGAACCATGCCAGCAGCGGGAGCCGCCGGTAACTTTGCCCAACTTCGCGATAGTACGAGAGTTAACGCATCTGTGGCAACAATAAAGTTTCTATTTGATAAAACGCTATTTCCGATTTAAGCCCATTGCAAAACAACTACATACGGGGGAAGTTACCTCAGTTCCAGCGCCTCGGTAACGTGTTACCCAGTTACTGAAACGATACTACCCGCTAGGCAAGAATTTTCACTTTCTTCGCCGGCCCCTCGGTCCACTAACTTGCACTTCTTGGAGCGAAGTTTTGCGCGCCATTAATTCGCATCTGTTCACATGACCTCGCCACGCTTGCGCAGGAATGCCGGGACATCGAGATCATCCTGCTCGAAGTTCGCCACCATGGCGTGGCGCATGGTATCGAGCGAAATCACATCGCCTGAGGGATGAGCCATCGCCACCGGCACGGCGTCTGCCATCACGGGCCGGTCGTCGAGCATGGGCTCGGGATCCTGCATCGGCTGCGCCGGTCCAACGGCATCGGGGAAATCCATAGCGTCGTCGTGCGATGCGGCGAACGAAGTGTGGATTTCCTCACGCTTCCGGCGGCCCACTTCGCGGAAGCCGGTGGCGATGACGGTGATCTTGACCGCATCCTTCATCTTCTCGTCCAGGACCGCGCCGAAAATGATGTTGGCGTCCTCGTGCGCGGCGCTTTGAATGATCGAGCAGGCCTGTTGCACTTCGGCCAGCTTCAGCGACGCTGATCCGGTAATGTTGATGAGGATGCCGCGCGCGCCGTCAATCGCTCCCGACTCGAGCAATGGAGAAGCGATCGCCCGCCGCGCCGCCTCAAGAGTGCGATTCTGGCCATTGGCCGTCGCCGTGCCCATCACCGCATATCCCATCCTTGCCATGATGGTTTTCACGTCGGCGAAGTCGCGGTTGATGATGCCGGGGATCGTGATGATGTCGGAGATGCCCTGCACGCCCTGGCGCAGAATATCGTCGGCGACACGGAAGGATTCGAAGAAGCCGGCGTCTTCAGCCACCGCCAGCAGCTTTTCGTTAGGAATCACGATGGTGGTGTCCACCGACTCCATCAACTCGGCGATACCGCGCTCGGCCTGGGTCATGCGCCGCTTGCCTTCGAATACGAAGGGCTTGGTGACAACGGCAACGGTGAGCGCTCCCATTTCGCTGGACAGCGACGCGATGATGGGAGCCGCCCCGGTTCCGGTGCCGCCGCCGAGGCCAGTGGTGACGAAGACCATGTCGGCGCCTTCGAGCGCCTCGATGATCTTGTCGGAGTCTTCGAGCGCGGCCTTGCGGCCGACCTCCGGATTGGCGCCGGCGCCGAGCCCGTTGGTAAGCTTCACGCCGAGCTGCAGCTTGACCGGGGCGCGCGACATGCGCAGCGCCTGCAGGTCGGTATTGGCGACAATGAATTCGATGCCCTCGACTCCGGCATCAATCATGCGGTTAACCGCGTTGCCGCCGCCGCCGCCCACGCCGATGACCTTGATCTTGGCATCGTTGTGCGGCTCTTCATTGAAGCTGATGCGAATGTGCGAATCGTTTTTCATTTTGTCCCCACCCTGGTTGAATTAAGTCTTCGCAAATTGAGTCAATGATTCATTGACTCATTGACTCATTGAATCAATTGGGTCCTACGCTCCCTTGCCCACCAACAGCGCCTTCAGCCGCGATCCCCAGCGATCTCCCTGAAGCCCGCGCGCCATGCGCGCCCGCTGCCCGTAATACACCATGCCAAGGACGGTGGCATACTCCGGCTCGGCCAGCGTGGAGGGCATCTTCGCCAGCGGCGTCGGCCAGGAAAGGCGTACCGGCTTACGCAGCACGGATTCCGCCACATCGAAAATTCCTGGCAGCCGCGACGCTCCGCCGCTCAGCACAATGCCGGCGATGCAAGCCTCGAACATCCCGCTATGGCGCAAGGCTTCGCGCATCATCTCGAACAGCTCGCGGGCCCGGGGTTCCAGAATCTCGGCCACCAGCCGCTGCGGCAGCAGGCGCGACGGCCGGTCGCCCACCGAAGGCACCTCCACTTCATTTCCTTCCGGAATCAAGGTGACGATGGCGTTGCCGTACGCTTTCTTGATTTTTTCCGCTTCGACCAGCGGGGTGCACATTCCAACCGACAAGTCGCTGGTGAAGTGGTCGCCGCCCACCGGAATCACTCCCGTATAGGCCACCGCGCCCTGCAGAAAAACAATCAGTTCGGTCGATCCGGCTCCGACGTCGGCGAGGCAGACGCCCAGTTCACGCTCGTCGGCACGGAGCACGGAGTCGGCAGCGGCGAGCGGCTCGTAGACCGTGTCGTCGACATGCACGCCGGCCTTGTTCACGGCGGTGATCACGTTCTGCGTTGCGCTGGTGGCCGCCGTCACCAAGTGGACGCGGACCTCCAGCCGTGCGGCCATCATTCCCAGCGGATCGTGTACCCCGGCCTGATCGTCCAAAATAAATTCCTGCGGCAGAAGGTGAAGAATCTCGCGATCCGCGGGCAGCGGAATAGCCCGTGCCCGTTCGACCGCCTGCTTGATTTCGTCGCGCCCAATTTCCCGCGGACGCGTGCCCAGGCTGATGCCGCCGTGGCTGTTGACGCCGCGCACGTGCGCTCCGCCGACGCCCACGGTGGCATGCTCCACCGGCGCGCCGGCCACGTCCTCAGCCGCTTCCACAGCTTTCTGGATCGCCGCCACCGCTTTGTCCAGTTCCACGATCACACCCTTGCGCGAGCCGCGCGACTCGGCCAGTCCGTGCCCGCGATAGCGCAGGCCGCTGTCTCCCGCCTCCACCGTGAGGGCGCAAGTTTTCGCGCTGCCTACATCAATTGCCGTAAAAAAGTGCCCTTGCTGGTTCGCCATTCTCTATGAATTCCCCGTACTGCACTGAGTTAGAACTTTCACCGGGCCGTCCCCGGATTCGCCTGAGTTTTCGCGATTGCTGGACTTGGCTTCGGCCCGGCACTTCCAGCCGCGACAGCCGCTGCCGCCTTTCCTGCGGACGGCGCCGCTTTGTTCGCAGGCTGGGTTGTCTCGGGTTTTGCCGCCAATGCCGGCGCGGCAACCGCCTTGGCAGCCGGTTTTTTTACCGACGCAGTCTTGGCCGCTGGCTTCTTCCTCTTCGACTTGGCTGCATTCCTGGCCGGCTTCTTAACCGCTGGCTTGCCGATGGCGGCATTGGGGTTGAGCTTCTTCTCCGGCAATTCGAACGCGGGCTTGGGCACAGCTTTGTCGTGTGCACCCATTCGCGTCACGAGCGCGGCCGGCTTGACTCCAGCGGCGACAGCCGCCTTTGCCGACGCGGGACTCAATACCGCCTGCCGCGCCGGGTGGGGCAGGTCGGGATTCACGATGATCTGGTTGTCATAGCGCAAGTCCACCGACTCCAGCTTCTGGAACTGCTGCCGCCAGTCCTGCGCGTGGGTCACATAAACTTTGTAGCGGCGGAGGTAATCCGACGATCCCAGGTGCACGAGCACATCGCCCGCCGGATCGTTCACGCGCACCTTCACGTCGTCGAGATCGGTGAGATCGACCTCACTCAGATCCTGGGAATAACGCGCGCCTCCGGAATCAAGGTCACGCACCAGTTCGGCATACTCTTTCATGCGCGGCGCCCGGGTGGAAAGGGGCTCGGCCTGATTCATCCCGAGAATCACGGGAAAGGAATATTTGTGCCTGGCAGACAGCTCCATAAGCGTGCCGCCGGCGTCCACCAGCAAAATGCGCGGCCCCACGCGGGCAAACGCCACCGGGGTGCGCTCGTGAATCTCCACTTTCAGGCGGTTGGGCACAAAGCGCATTACGCTGGCCGACTCGACCCAGGGAATCTGCTCCAGTTGTGCTTTCTGCTGCGCCAGCGGAATAAAGAAGATGTTGCGCCCGATGTCGGCGCCCATCACTTCCATGATTTGCGGCTTGGTGACGTTCTGCGCTCCCGTGATTTCGATGTTGTCACTCGACTCGACGCGGAATCGCCACGAGCGCTCGCCGTAGTGGTACAGGGCGGCCACGGCCAATCCGCCGGCACACAGCACGCCTGCCGCTACCGCCGACCAAGCCAGGCGGCTCACAGTTTTCTTGGGAAGAGTACCGCGCCGGGCGGAGATACGTTTTTGCCCGCGCAGAAAAGGGGATTCCTCATCCACATCCAGGTCAACCAGGCGCGAGTCGTCAAGCTCCTCGCGCGCAGGTTCAGCGCTGGGCGGATACAAGTCCTCCTGCACGATGGTGGAACCGCTTCTTCGCGCCATCAGTTCAGGTCAGTTGTCGTGAGGAATCGCTGAGCCCTATCACTATAGCCGCATTTCTCGAATGGAGATAGAAAAAATGTTGGTTCTTGCACAGGCGGGAATCGGGAGTATCACGTGGAGAGCCACCGGGTGGTCCTGCGGAACCAGGCTCCGCCGAATTCACAGAACCTCGTCGCCGGAAAGATCTGCAAAAAATGAGCACGGCTGGTTTTCCGTGCCCATCGCGTCGAGTTCACGAGGAGATCACAACCTAAATTGGACCAGTCCCCATACCCACCTGCACGCCGGGCGCCGCAGGAATGTTGATCTCTGGAATCTCGACCTGGGGAATCCGTATCTGGGGGATATTCACCCGTACTCTGGGGCAGGTGACCTGCACCCATGAGGGACTCAGCTGCGCCGGCACAAACTGAACCCGCTCCACCTGCGCCTCGACTCGCGCCCGATTCGCCTCAAGACGGGCCAGGGACGCTTCTTCTCGGGCAGACATCGCCTCAACCCGCGCGAACCCTGCCTGTCCTCGAGCCATCCTGGTTTGCAACCTGGCCATCGATGCCGCTACCCGGCACGAGCGAGTTTCGTTCCTTGCTGAAACTGGCCGCCACTCCGAGAGGAACTGGTCGGCACGACCCGAGGCCAGCGCCAGCACCGCGGCCGACCGGGAGCTAACCCGATCCACGATCTGGTGCGCCCACTCCGCGCCCCCATCGTGATAAAACCCGTTCAATCCTAGCGCCACCACCCCTGCCGCCAGCCATCCCCATGCTTGTGTGGATTTCATCGCCTTCTCTCCGCCTGGAAAATAGACGAACCCTTACCATTTCGGTTAGCAAGAAAAGATACGCAGAGAAAAGGCAATTCGTTCCCCAAATTTGGCGAGGATAGGCTATGAAGGGGCCCGGGGAAACGGGGGGCCGGGACTTAGGATACGCTCTGCGCTGCCGCCCCCTCTGTCAGCTTTTCCAGAATGATCGGTCCTAGCTGAGACACGCTGCCTGCACCAAGGGTGAGGATCATGTCGCCGTCTCGCGCGGCCGCAGTGGCGGCGTTCACAGCATCGGCGAAGGAAGTGGCATATTGCACGCTGTGCCCGCTTTTCTCTCCGATCTGGCGGGCCAGCGCTTCCCCGGTGATGCCCTCGATCGGCTTCTCGCTGGCGGCATAAATGTCGAGCACAAACAGCGAGTCTGCGTCTCCGAATGCCGTGGTGAACTCCTCCATCAGGTCGCGTGTCCGCGTATAGCGGTGCGGCTGGAACACGACATGAATCTTGCGAAATCCGCACTGCTTCGCCGCCGCCAGCGTGGCTTTGATCTCGGTAGGATGGTGGCCGTAGTCATCAATCACGCTCACACCCGCTACCTTCCCGCGCAACTGGAAGCGCCGGTCGACGCCGCGGAACTCATCGAGCGCTGTACGGATCGCCTCAACGCCAACATCCAGGCCCACCCCCACCGCGATTGCCGCCGTCGCATTCAGAATGTTGTGAATGCCGGGGACGTGCAGCGCGAATTCGCCTAACTCTTGCTTGCGATAAGTCACGCGAAAGCGGCTCAGCGGCCGGGCATCGCCGGATGAAACTTCTTTCGCGCCACTGGCAGCCAGCTTGATCCAGAAATCCGATCCTCGCTTGGTGCCGTATGTCACGGTACGCCGCTGCACTTCGGGCAGCAGCCGCCGCAGCATCGGATCGTCATTACAGGCCACGACCATGCCGTAGAACGGCACTCGGTCCATGAATTCCAGAAACGTCTTTTTCACGTCGCGCATGTTGCGGTAGCAATCCATGTGCTCGCGGTCGATGTTGGTGACGACTGACAGGATTGGCGACAGCTTCAGAAATGACCGATCACTCTCGTCGGCCTCGGCCACCAGATATTGCGACTTGCCCAGCCGCGCGTTCGACCCCATCGCATCCACGCGTCCTCCCACCACCACGGTCGGATCGAGCCCGCCCGCGGCCAGCACCGCCGCCACCATAGACGTCGTAGTGGTCTTGCCGTGCATGCCCGCAATAGCGATGCCGTACTTCAGCCGCATCAACTCGGCGAGCATCTCGGCCCGCTGAATGACGGGCACATGCATCCGGTGCGCCTCGGCAACCTCGGGATTCTCCGTGGCAATCGCCGAACTGGTCACTACGACTTCAGCGCCAGTGACGTTGGCCGCCGCGTGGCCTTCAAACACCTGCGCACCCAACGCCGCCAGCCTCTGGGTTACTGCAGAACTCTTCAGATCCGACCCCGAAACCTTGTATCCAAGATTCAGCAGCACCTCGGCAATCCCGCTCATGCCGATGCCGCCAATGCCTACGAAATGGATGCGTTGAATCTTGGCAAACATAAGTCAACTTCTTGGCCGCTGATCTACACAGATGAACGCAGATTCACCAACTTCTTCGAATGGGTCCAGGGGCTCAAGAGCTCCCTCTTGGATCTGCGTTCATCAGCGAGAATCTGCGGCTTCAATTCCCGCCACCCGCGCCGCCATCGCCGCAATATCTCGCGCCGCATTGGGATGAGCCAGCGCTTTCGCGGCCGCGCTCATGCGCTGCAGACGCGGCGCATCCTGCAGCAACACGGCAATCGTCTCGGCCAGCCACACGCCATCGAGCTTCGATTCTTCCACCAGCACCGCCGCCCCCGCCCGCTCGAGAGCCAGCGCGTTGACGGTCTGATGATCGTCCGCCGCTCTGGGAAAGGGCACAAACACCGCTGGCTTCCCCGCCGCTGCAATTTCCGCGACGGTGCTCGCGCCCGATCGGCATACCACCAAATCTGCGCGCGCAAACGCCGACGGCATGTCCTCGATAAATTTGGAGACCTCGGCCGCCTCGCCCAAAGGCCGATACGCTGCCAGCGCGTCATTATAGTCACGCTCACCCGTCTGGTGGATGATGTGGATCCCCGGAGCTTCGCGCAGCAGCACCGGCAAACACCGGATCATCGCTTCATTGATGGCGTGCGCGCCCTGGCTTCCGCCAAATACCAGCAGAGTTGGAACGCCGCCGCGCGTCATATTACTTAGAACCGGAATCTCAAAGAACGCCTGCCGCACGGGAACCCCGGTGACTTCCGCATGCCGAAAATATTTCGCTGTCTCCTCAAAATGCACCGCCGCCGCCGACACGAACCGCGCCACCACACGATTGGCGAATCCCGGTACCACATTCGGTTCAAACGCCAACGTCGGAATATGCTTCACCACGGCCGCCAACATTGCCGGCCCCGATGCATATCCGCCTACGCCGATCACCACGTCGGGGGCAAACTCACTCAGCATGCGCCCCGCATCCCAGACCGCGCGCGGAAGGTCGAATGCCGTCTTCGCGCGCGTGACCAGGCTGACATTCTTCAGCGCCCCCACCCGCACCAACTGCAGCGGATACCCCGCCGCTGGGACCAGACGGTTCTCAATCCCGCGTGCCGTCCCGATGAACAGCACCTCAGCCGCATAACTTTTCTTGAGTTGGTTGGCGATGGCCAGGGCCGGGATGACATGTCCGCCCGTCCCGCCGCCCGCCAGGATTGCGCGCATGAAGTGACTATAAACCAGGGAGCGCACCGGGCAGCTCGGTGTAATTGCTGATTTCTGATTGTTGATTGCTGATTGAGAGGCGCCCAATCGTTATGCAATCACTGGACTTTAATCAACAATCATAAATCAGCAATCAACAATGGCCTATCCGCTGCGCTCTATTTCTTCGCAAACTTCGCCGGCAGAGGATTGTCCGGACGTTCCGAGTCCCAAAGAATCGAGACCACCCACCAGCGTTTGCCGTCGTTCAGCAACTGAATGGTGTTGATGCCGCGCTGGAAGGGCTTCTCCCCCAGACTGTGGCGTGACTCGTAGCTGCTGAAAACCTGGGCCATCTTGCCGTAAGTGTCGGGCTGGTTGACGATCGCGTCTTCGTAAAAGGCCTCTTTCGCAAAAACCTCGCGGGCATCGCGAATGAATTCTTCCTCACCCCAGGAAAACACGACCGTCCCGTTCCCGTCTGGAGCTGGAGCCGTCTGGGTGAATCGCGCCTGAGGAAGACAGAGGGAGCGGAACCGGCTCCAGTCACGGTCTCCCGCAGGCCCGGAGATCACGTCGTAGATCGCGCGCAGGATGCCGTCCATCGATTTGACGTCCTCCGGTTTCGGCGCCGGAACCTTCGCTGCGAGATCGGCCGCCGAAAACACGGGCACCTGCGGCGGCGGCACTTCCGTCGTTTGGGCAGGAGCCTCCTTCTGGGCCATGGCCGTCGTTCCGAGAGCGCAGCAAAATAAGAGCAAAGAAAGTATGCGTCTCAAGCGTCCTCCTTATTCATCCGTGAAGAATTAAATCCGTGAAAATCCGTGCAATTCGTGGCAGGGATTCGACGTTACTACCCCTGCAGAGCCGATGGCCAGCGCCGGGATGACGTGTCCGCCGGTCCCGCCACCCGCCAGGATTGCCCGCATGAAATGACTATAAACTGGAAACGCCGCCCTGTCGCAAAGGCGCCGCCGACGCTACGCACATTCCACGCATTGCTTACGTCGAAACTCTTGTCGCGTCCAATTGTTGACTTTTGTAGTCGAGATCCTCTATGTGTCCGCGCCGTCCTTGTTAAACTGGTGAGCATTTGTAGGCGGAGGTTCCCGCATGAACCGCAGAAGCTTCCTTAAGAATTCCCTCGCCGCTTCCGCCTTGGCGGCGCTGCCTCCTATCTTCCCTTCCCTCGCTCATTCGAGCACGACGCCAAAACGTATCTTGGTGCTCGGGGGAACCTTATTTCTCGGCCCTGCCCTCGTTGACGCCGCCCTCATCGCCGGACACACAGTTACGCTCTTCAATCGTGGGGTCACCAATCCTGATCTCTTTCCCCATCTTGAAAAGCTCAGGGGCTTTCGCAGCCCCGACGCCAATGATCAAGATCTCACTGCCCTGGCGCGCAGACATTGGGACGTTGTGATCGATGTCTGGCCCCATGATCCGTCGATGGCCGCGTCGGCGGCAGAATTACTCGGAAGCCGAACTGAGCACTATCTCTATGTTTCGTCGATTGCGGCATATGATTCCAACGACTTCGAAAAGCCTGGCGTTGATGAAACCGCCCCGCTTGAACCCTGGAGCGGAGACGCTTCGGAATATGCCCGCGGTAAAGCCGAGAGCGAGCGGCGACTCGCTGCTCTGTGTGGGAAGAAACTCACGATCGCGCGTCCCGGGCCAATCAAAGGAGTTCGTGACGATACTCCCGATCTACTCACCTGGCTGCGACGCTCGCAAGCGGGCGGGAAGCACATTGCCCCAGGCGATGGAAACTCTCCGGTCGAACTTGTGGATGTGAGGGACATTGCGCGCTTCTTGGTACTCGCCATTGACCAATCGATCTACGGCATTTTCAATTTGACCGGCAGGCCCATGACATTCCGTGAATTCCTCGACAAATGCAAGGCCGCAACCCATTCCGATGCTGAATTCGTCTGGATTCCCAAAGACTTTCTGGACCAGCACCACCTTGATCCAGATTCCACGTTGCACACATTCGCCGGCAATTTCCCCTTTTGGCGTCCGGCCGGGTCGCGGCCGGGTTTATACCAGGTAAGCAGCGAAAAGGCATTCCGCGTGGGATGGCAAATCAGACCGTTCGACGAGACGGCAATGGATTGCCTTGCGTCTTACCGCTCGGGATACGGGGATTTCTCCGCCTGGCATGACTACCTGTCTTCTGAGAAGGAAAAACAAGTTCTTGATGCCTGGGTGCACCGGTCTGCTTAGGCTTCCGGGCTGGCGAGGTTCAACGTTCAATTCACAGCCAGCAATTTGATTCACTCCGCCTGTTTCGTGATATTCAACAGGACCCCCACGCACGCCAGCGTCACAAACAGCGACGACCCTCCATACGACACCAACGGCAGCGGAATGCCCTTGGTCGGCATCATCCCGAGCACCACGCTGATGTTGATGAAGGCCTGCAGAACCACCATCCCTGTAATTCCCACGGCGAGGTATCGCCCAAACGTGTCTTCCGTGCGCCACGAGGCCCGCATCCCGCGCCACAGGAAGGTCGCAAATAGTGCGACCACACACAGCGCCCCTACTAGTCCCAACTCTTCCGCGGTCACGGCAAAGATAAAGTCGGTATGCGGCTCCGGCAGATAGAACAGTTTTTGTTTGCCTTCCATCAGCCCCGTGCCAGTGATCCCGCCCGTGGCCACCGCAATCAACGATTGAATGAGGTGGAATCCGGCTTTCTGCCGCTCGGCGTACGGATTCCAGAAGGCTAGAATGCGGTCACGCCGGAAGCTCACGTGAAAAATCAGGAAATACAGCGGCACCAGCGACGCCCCAAACGCATAGCCAAAATACTTCATGCGCATCCCCGCGACGTACAGGATGCAGGCCGCAATTCCTGCGCAAGCGATAGCTGTTCCGAGATCCGGCTGCAGGACGATCAGCCCCAGAAACACGAGCACCGGCGCAGCCGCCGGAAGAAGCGTGTTGCGCCAGTCATCGATGGCACTCGCACTGGTCCTGGTGCGGCTTTCCAGGAAGTACGCGAGAAACAAAATCATCACGGGCTTGGCCAGTTCCGATGGCTGGAACGAAAAACCTCCCGCGTGGATCCAGCGATGGGTGTTATGGGAGCGGTCCAAGAAGAAAACAGAAATCAGCAACAGGGTGGTCAGCCCCATCAGCGAAAACACCAGCGCGGGATGCTTATAGCGCCGGTAGTCCACGCGCATTGCCACCACCATCGCCGCCAGGCCCGCAACCGCCCAGAGCAGTTGCTTCGACAAGAACGCATACGGAGACCCAAACCGCTCCCGCGCCATCACTGCCGAAGCCGAAAACACCATCACCAGCCCCACAAACACCAGCAGCATGGTTACGGTAAACAGCCAGCGATCGACACTTACCCGCTTCGCCATGGGACATTCATTTCACCACGGAGAAGTGAAGCCGCGGAGAGGGAATTGATGATTGTTGATTTCTGGTTGTTGATTGTTTTGGTTCCGGGGTGCAATGTTGTCATCCTGAGCGAAGCGAAGGACCTGTGCATTCCCTCGATCGCGGCAGAATCCATAGGTTCTTCGCTTCGCTCAGAATGACAGCGAACGGGAAGGCGCGCTATGGCTTCCCCGTCTCCGCCGCCAACCCCCGCACAATCTCCTTGAATACCTGGCCACGGTGCTCATAGTTCTTGAATTGATCGAAGCTGGCGCACGCGGGAGCCAGCAGCACCACATCGCCCGGCTGCGCTAGGGCAGTCGCCTTGCGGATGGCGTTCTCCAGCGTCTCGGCATGCACAACTTCGGGGCCCCCGCTTTTCGAAGAAACGACCTGCGACTCGATCTTCGCCGCGGCCGCGCCGATCGTGTACACGCGCTTCACACGCTGCCTGAGCAGGTCATTGAGCACGGTGTAGTCGCTGCCCTTGTCCTTGCCGCCAAGAATGAGGTGGATGTTCGCGGGGAACGACTCCAGCGCTTTGATGGTCGCATCCACGTTGGTGGCCTTGGAGTCGTTGTAATAATCGACGCCGCGGATCGTCGCCACAAACTCGAGCCGGTGCTCGACCGCCTTGAACTCGCGCACGGCCTGACGGATTTTCTCCGGAGCGCAGCCCAGGAGCGCGCCTGCGCACACCGCCGCCAGCACGTTCTCCAGATTGTGCGCACCTTTCAGCGGAATCTCTGAAACCTGCATAACCTCCCGTTGACGTTCGCCATCACGGAACAGAATGTTCCCGTCGCGCACCCAGGCGCCCTGCTGCACTTCCTTCTGCCGGCTGAAGAAGAACACCTGCGCTTTAGTGCGCGCCGCCATCGCCACGCAAGTCGGATCGTCAGCATTCAACACAGCAAAATCACTTCCCTGCTGGTTTTCGAAAATGCGCGCCTTGGCATCCACATAGACTTCGAGCGTTCGATGGCGGTCTAGGTGATCAGGCGTCACATTGAGCACGACCGCTATCTTCGGACGAAAGGTCTGAATCGTCTCCAGCTGGAAGCTCGACACCTCGAGCACGATGACGGTGTCGGGCTTGGCCCGCTCGGCCAGCGAAATCGCCGGCGTGCCGATGTTGCCCCCCACCAGCGCGGGAAGGCCTGCGGCCGTCATGATCTCGCCCGTCAGCGCCGTCGTCGTAGTCTTCCCGTTCGATCCTGTAATGGCTACGATCGGCCCCGGGAGAAACTGAGCTGCCAGTTCGATCTCGCCGATCACGGCCTCGCCCATCGCGCGCGCCTGCACCAGAAGGGGCGCGTCCACCGGAACACCGGGGCTTACCACGATCAAATCCTGCCCGCGAAACGTGCGCTCGCCGTGGCCGCCGGTTTCGACGGTGATGCCATGATCAAGCAGAACGGGAATCTCGTTGCGCAGTTCATCCCCGCTCTTGGTGTCCGAAACGGTGACCCGCGCCCCACGCGCCTTCAGAAACAGAGCCGACGCTACCCCGGACTTGCCCAGGCCGACCACCAGGACGCGTTTATCTTTCAGTTCCAGCATTAGATCAATTTCTGATTGCTGATTGTTGATTGAAGAACCAAATCGGAATCTGCCAGATGTTTTTCAATCGACAATCAGAAATCAACAATCAGCAATTCCTGTCCGCACTCGGCCGGTCATCGCAGTTTCAAAGTGGTCAGCGCGAACAGCGCGAACACCAGGGACGCGATCCAGAAGCGCACGATGATCTTGGACTCCGACCAGCCCATCAATTCGAAATGATGATGGATCGGCGCCATCTTGAAGATGCGCTTCTTGCGCAGCTTATAGGAGCCAACCTGCAGGATCACCGACACTGCTTCGATCACGAATATTCCGCCAATGAACGGCAGCAGCAGTTCCTGTTTGATAATCACGGCAACGGTACCGATCGCGCCGCCCAAGGCCAGCGATCCAACGTCGCCCATGAACACTTCCGCGGGATGCGCGTTGTACCAGAGGAATCCGATCGAGGACCCCACCATCGCCCCGCAGAAAATCGTCAGCTCGCCCACCTGCGGCATGCGCTGCAATTCCAGGTACGAAGCGAACGTCGCGTGCCCGCTGACGTAGGTCAGCACCGCCAGCGCGCCAGCTGCGATCACTGTGCAGCCGATGGCGAGCCCGTCGAGACCGTCGGTCAGGTTCACGGCGTTGCTCGAACCCACAATCACCAGCGCCACGAACGCAATGAACGGCAAGAACGCCAGCGGCCACAGATGCGGATAACGCTCCAGGGTCTCGACCACCAGGTCCGGGCGGAACTGCTTGAAGAACGGGACAATCAGTTTGGTGGAATACATGCCATAGGTCTGCATGGCGATGAGCATGGTCGCGATCAGAACGCTGGTGGCAATCTGCAATCCCAGCTTGGCCCGCCCGGTGAGACCAAGGTTGCGGCGATGCGTGACCTTGGTGTAGTCGTCGGTGAATCCGATGGCGGCAAAGGCGCAGGTGGCAAACACGGCAATCCACACAAAGCGGTTGCTCAGATCGGCCCAGAGCAGCGTGGGCACCACAATTGCGATCGCGATCAGCAGGCCGCCCATGGTCGGCGTGCCCGCCTTCTTCTGATGGGCTTTCGGACCTTCTTCGCGGATGTATTGTCCAATCTGGAATTCACGCAGGCGGTTGATCACCAGCGGGCCGACGATGAGAGCGGTGAAAAGCGCGGTGAGACTGGCAAAGGCGGTGCGGAACGTCAGGTAACGGAAGATGCGGAACGGCGGAAAATAATGTTGCAGCTTCAGAAACAACAGCCAGTAGAGCAATCAGCCTCCGTACCGCGATAATCTCAATTCTTGCCGACGCGTGCGGCCTTCCATACTTCCAGCGCCTTTTCCAGCTTCACGCCGCGCGAAGCCTTCAGCAGGATCATGTCGCCATCCCGAGCTTCCCGTGCCAGCCACTCGCCCGCTTGCTCCGGCGTCGCCACGAACTCTGCCCTGACGCCAGCTTGCCGCGCGCCATCTGCGATTGCCTGCCCCAGCCCGCGTACGCCGAGCAGCACATCAATTTTCTTTTGCGCCACGTGCTGACCGGCCAAACGATGCAACTCCTCGCCAGCCGGTCCCAGTTCGAGCATTTCGCCCGCGACTACAATACGACGCTTAGCCGCCATAGCTGCCAGCGCATCGACCATCGCGTCGAGCGCCTTCGGATTGGAATTGTAGCAATCGTTGATGACCGTGATGTTACCCAGTTGGAGAACCTGCCCGCGTTTGTCGGCGGGGGTCAGCGTTGCCAGCGCGCCAACGGCTTCCGCGAGGGTCAACCCGCGTTCCAGCCCCGCGGCAATCGCTGCCAGAGCATTCAGAATGTTGTGTTCGCCCACCAGCGGCAGCTTCGCGTGCTCGCGCGCGCTTCCGACCACGACATCGAATTCCGAGCCTTGCGCTCCGCAGGAACGAACGTTCTCCGCTCGCACATCCGCAGTGGCCCGGGTGCCGTACAGAACGACCTTACCCTTGAAGTCGCGGCCGAACTGCGACACATATTCGTCGTCCGCATTCAGCACAGCCGTACCACCCGGCGGCAGAGCCTCAATCAGCTCATACTTGGCGCGCGCGATGCCGGCAATCGAGTCGAAAAACTCCAGATGTACCGGAGCGACGTTGGTGACCACACCAATCTCCGGTTGGGCAATCTTCGCCAGCGCGCGGATTTCGCCGGGGTGCGACATTCCCATCTCGATCACCGCGACATCGTGCTCGGGCTCCAGCTTCAGCAACATGAGCGGCAGGCCAAAATGATTGTTGAAGTTGCCCTCGGACTTCAGCACGCGCCAGCGCGCGCTCAGCACGTGCGCAATCGCTTCCTTTGTGGTTGTTTTTCCGGCGGAGCCCGTGACTCCGATCAGCGGCCTGCCCCACAGCTTCCTGACTGCCATCGCGAGGTTCTGCAGGGCGATGAGCGCATCGTCCACAGCCAGCAAGGGCCTGTTCGCGGGGAGGCGATCCCGTTGGTCTTTTCGCACAACCGCAGCGATGGCTCCCTTTTCGAAGGCTTGAGCGACAAAGTCGTGACCATCCAGGCGCTCGCCCTTGACCGCGAAAAAGAGTTCTCCGGGGCACACGGTTCGCGAGTCGATGGAGTATCCCTGAGCCAGGTCGTCGGGCAGATGGTCCGCGGCAGCCGCGACGAAGTCTGCGATTTTTCCCAGAGGGAGCTTCATGCCTTCGCACCCGCTCCCGCCGGCTGCCCCGGCGCACAGTCGAATCCCACCGCACGCAGCGCTTCGCGAGCAACCTCGACGTCATCGAACGGACGCGACCCCTCTCGCGTGATCTGGATTTTCTCGTGGCCTTTTCCGGCCAGCAAAACAATGTCGCCGGGCTTGGCCTCGCCGATGGCCAGTCCGATGGCTTTGCGGCGGTCGGGTTCCACGCTGTACTTCACACCCGTCTTCTGCAGGCCGACCAGCGCATCGTTGATGATTGCCAGCGCATCCTCGCTGCGCGGATTGTCGGAGGTGAGCACCACGAAGTCACTTCCCCGCCCCGCAGCCTCGCCCATCAGCGGACGCTTGGCGCGATCCCGATCGCCGCCGCAGCCGAACACGGTCAGAACTCTTGCTTTCGATCCGCCGCGGGAGACGAATTCCCGCGCCAGCCCGGTCAGATTGCGCAGCGCGTCGTCGGTATGCGCGTAGTCTACGACCATGGTGAACGGTTGCCCGCAATCGACGCGCTCGAACCTTCCGGGCACATGGGTCAACGTTTCGATGCCGCGCGCAATAGCTTCCGTGCCGCATCCGCGAGCAACGCCCGCACCTGCGGCCGCCAGAATGTTGTAGACATTCACGCGCCCAATCAGAGGAGAGAAAACAGAAATCTTCCCGTCGGGCGTGACCAAGTCGAGGCGCGTTCCACGAGGCGCGATGTCGACTTTTTCTGCGTGCAAATCTCCACGCTCCCATCCATACTTCAGCACCAGCGAACTGCGCTTCCGGCTGAACTCTGCCAGCTTCGCGCCCTGTTCGTCATCGATGTTCGTCACCACCGCGCGCGGCGCATCGGTCCCGCACCCTTCAAACAGAACCCGCTTGGCGGCGAAGTATGCTTCCATCGTCTTGTGATAGTCGAGATGATCGCGCGTCAAATTGGTAAATACGGCCACGTCGAAGGGCACGCCGTAGACGCGCTCCTGAGCCAGCGCGTGGGATGATACTTCCATCACCGCATCGGTGGCGCCCTGTCCCAGCGCCTCATTCAAAATGCGGTTCAAATCCAGCGCTTCGGGTGTGGTGTGAGGCGCGGGCAAAACTTTGCCGGCCACGTGGTATTCGATGGTTCCGATTAAAGCGCTCTTGCGGCCGGCCGCGGAAAGAATTGACTCCACCAGAAAAGCCGTGGTGCTTTTCCCATTCGTCCCCGTAATTCCGGAAATCGCTATCCGCTCCGCCGGCTTCTTGTAGAAGTTCGCGCTCAAACGCGCCAAGGCTCGCCTGCCATGCGGAACGATTGCCCAGGCTATGCCTTCCCGCGGCTTCTCCGCGGCAGAATCGGTGACCACAGCCACTGCCCCCGCGGAAATTGCGGCGTCGATAAACCTATTCCCGTCTGATGCCTCCCCGTGCATGGCGACGAACACAGACCCAGCCTTCACCCGCCGGGAGTCGTATTCCACACTGGTCACGCCGGGGTCTCCGCTGCGCGCGAGGACCTCCGCCCCATCCAGCAACTGTTGGAAGGTCATTGCTCAGAATTATAGATGTGGCTTCCGCCTTTCGGCGCCCGGCTTCCGGAAATTCTGGCTGGGAAGCTGCTCTATCACGGATTCTTGATGGCTGGGAGACCAGGTATTTGCGGTTACTAACGTCATGTTTCCTGCCGTTCCGTGCGGCGCTACATTGGAGCCATGTCCACCACTGGAACCAGCTCTGGCAAGTACCGTTGCAGCCAGTGCGAAATGCCCGAAGACAAGTGCGAATGCGAGAAGTTCTGCTGCCTGTGCAGTTCGCAGCTCGACATCCGCATCTGCCAAGACGGGCTCATGTATTGCGAACCTTGCCGCACTGCCTGCGAGTACAAAACTTCAGATTAAGTTGATCCGGCTATAGCCAACCAGAATTAGCTGCTAATATTCCAAGCGCCTAGGCGTCCCACGCATGACAGGAAAGCCAGGGGGGATTGCGCCAGGGGGATCAATGTCCTCGACCATGTCCGCAACACCCGCTAAATTACGACAGCTTCTTTGTATTCCCCGAAGACTCGCCGCATGGCGTCCGAAATTTCGCCGACCGTAGCGTAGGCCTCCACCGCGGCCAGAATTCGCGGCATCAAATTCGCACCTGACCGCGCGGCCTCCTCCACCGAAGAAAGGGCTGCCTTCCACGGACCCGAATTGCGCTTCGCGCGCAGCGCACGCACGCGCTCGATCTGCTTGGGCTCCAGCGCCGGATCAATCCGCTGAATCGGGATCGCCTTCTCTTCCTCGACCTCGAAGCGGTTCACCCCGACGACGATCGCCTCCTGGTGGTCCACCTGCCGCTGATATTCATACGCCGCGTTCTGAATTTCATGCTGCACGAAGCCGCGCTCAACCGCTTTGAGCATTCCGCCCAGCACTTCAATCTTCCCGAGGTATTCGGCGGCGCGCTTCTCAATCTCGTTGGTCAGCGTCTCGACGTAATACGACCCCGCCAGCGGATCGATGGTCTGCGGAGCGCCTGATTCGTATGCAATCACCTGCTGCGTGCGCAGCGCGATGCGGGCGGCCTGCTCGGTGGGCAAAGCCAGCGCCTCGTCGTAGGAATTGGTATGCAGGGACTGTGTGCCGCCGAGCACTGCGGCCAGGGCCTGGATCGCGGTACGAACGATATTGTTCTCCGGCTGCTGCGCCGTGAGCGTCGAACCCGCGGTCTGCGTGTGAAAACGCAGCATCCACGAGCGTGGATTCTTCGCCTTGAAGTGTTCCCGCATGATGCGCGCCCACATCCGGCGGGCGGCGCGGAACTTCGCCACCTCCTCCAGAAAATTGCTGTGGGCATTGAAGAAGAAGGACAACCGCGGAGCGAACTTGTCCACGTCGAGCCCCGCCTTGATCGCCGCTTCCACGTAGGCCATGCCGTTTCCCAGCGTGAATGCCACCTCCTGCACCGCGGTAGACCCTGCCTCCCGCATGTGATAACCCGAAATCGAAATCGTGTTCCACTCCGGCACGTGCTCGTTCGTCCAGGCAAACATGTCGGTAATGATGCGCATGGCCTGCTGCGGCGGATAGATGTATGTCCCGCGCGCGATGTACTCCTTGAGCACGTCATTTTGTACCGTGCCCGAAAGTTTGCGGATGTCCCCGCCCTGCCGCCGGGCCACGGCCACGTACAACGCCAGCAGGACTGACGCGGTGGCATTGATGGTCATCGATGTCGAAATCCTAGTCAGTTCGATGCCGTCGAACAGCCGCTCCATATCCTCGATCGAGTCAATCGCTACTCCCACCTTACCCACTTCGCCCGCAGCCAAGGGATGGTCCGAGTCCATCCCGATCTGCGTCGGCAGATCAAACGCCACGGAAAGTCCAGTGGTCCCGTTGGCCAGCAGATATTTGTAACGTTTGTTGGACTCTTCGGCATCACCCATGCCGGCGTATTGCCGCATGGTCCACAGGCGCCCGCGGTACATCGTTGCCTGCACGCCGCGAGTAAAGGGATATTCGCCCGGGTATCCGATTTCACTCTCGTAATCCGAACCTTTGAGATCGGCGGACGTGTACAGCGGATTCACCGGGATGTGAGAGGACGTTTCTAGGTCTGCAGTTCGTTTCTCAGCCGCGATTTTGCTTTTGCTGGTCATTTCATCACGATCGCTTCTTCCGAACCCTCCAAAACGAACTCACGCCGAACCACGCAAAGGTGACTGTGAAGCAAATTGCAACCGCAACGCGTCCGGCGGTCGCCCGGCCGGTCTCGTATTTTGCGTATTCCCGCACCAGCGCAACCGCGCCCAGTCCCGCCATCGCCAGGAAAACAAAGCCTGTAACCTCAAGCCACAATTGATGCGCTACATGGCCGAAGGAACGCGCGGCGGCGCTTGCGCCTTTCATGATGGCGGCCAGCGTGCGGCTGCGTCCAGCCTGCTGTGCCGCCACGCGCGCCACTACCATCAACCTCTGTGCGATAGAAACCTTGCTCACGGCCTCGATTTTAACAGTCTGGAGCGCTACAATGACGCAAACCTATCGCACCCGAACCTTTGCCGGGGTGCAGGCATCTAAAGTCGCAGGGATGGGTGCCGCAGGTTAGGGGGACCATGTGGATCAGCAACTGAAACAACTCATGAAGGAACTCGGCGAAGCCATCAACGAATCCCTTTCCGATTCCGAACAGATCGCCGAAGTTGTCTCCCGGATCAAGGAAGGCGGCTACGACATCTTTCTGGTGCTCGAAGCCACCATCGGCGTCAGCAAACAGGGCGAAAAATCGTCCGACAAGACTTCCCTGGTCACGACTCTGTCGACCAATCCCGAGTTCAAGATCAACGATCAGGATCTGAAGTTTCTCAAGTCTCTGCGCATCAAGATTGAAGAAGGGAAATAGTTCCGGGCGCCCCTTCCGCGTGAAACAGTAGCCCGCCTGTCCTTCCCGACAGACCCTTTTGCTTTTCTTTCGGGTGCGCCGCCAACCCTTGGGGCTGTGCTACCATCTACTCCGCGTGTTCAGGATGTTCCGATGAAAGACACTCTCGGAGTCCTCTTGGCCGGCGGCGCGGGCGAGCGACTTTATCCCCTCACTCGTGATCGGGCGAAGCCGGCGGTCACATTCGGCGGCATCTACCGCATCATCGACATCACTCTTTCCAACTGCCTGAATTCCGATCTTCGCCGTGTCTACATCCTCACGCAGTACAAGGCGCTTTCGCTCAACCGGCACATCCGCGAGGGCTGGAACATCCTGGGGCGCGAGGTGGGCGAATTCATCGAAGTGCTTCCGCCCATGAAGCGAGTGAGCGACCAGTGGTATCAAGGCACCGCCGATGCGGTCTATCAGAACATTTATTCCATCGGGTCGGAACAGCCCAAGCACGTCCTCATTCTTTCCGGCGACCACATTTACAAGATGGACTACGGCAAGATGATGACGCAGCACCTCGATTCGGCTGCCGACATCACCTTGGCGACCATTCAGATCGATCTCGCGGAAACTCGGCGCTTCGGGGTGGTCGACGTGGACAAGGACGGGCGCATCAATGGCTTCGAGGAAAAGCCCAAGGAAACCAAGCTGCGCTCTCCATGGAATCAGGAAAAAGTCGCCGGCTCTATGGGGGTTTATCTCTTCAACGCCGATGTGCTCATCCCCGTGCTGCTCAAAGACGCCGAGGATCCCAACTCCAGCCATGACTTCGGCAAAGACATCCTGCCGAGAATGATTGACGACTACCGCGTTTTCGCCTACGACTTCATCGACGAAAACAAGAAGGAGGCTCTCTACTGGCGCGATGTCGGCACGCTCGAGGCCTATTACGAAGCCAACATGGACATCGTCTCCGTCTCGCCGATCTTCAATCTTTACGACGAGGATTGGCCGATCCGCACGCACCAGCGCCAGTATCCGCCGGCAAAATTCGTTTTTGCCGAAAAAGAACGTATGGGCACGGCGCTCGATTCCATCGTGTCCAACGGGTGCATCGTCTCCGGCGGCCTGGTCAAGAACTCGATCCTGTCTCCTGACGTGCGGGTCAATTCCTATTCCGAGGTGGACAACTGCATCCTCTTTTCCCACGTCGCGGTTGGGCGCCATTGCCGCGTGCGGCGCGCCATTATCGACCGCGACGTTCATCTCCCCGAAGGCACCAACATCGGCTACGACACCGAAGCCGACCGCTCGCGCTACTTCGTCACTGACAGTGGCATCACGGTCGTCACGCGCGACTATTCGCTGTTCGAGAATCCGGTCACGGTCGACTACTTCACTCCGGAGTAGCGGGCCGGCGCCGGCTGCGAGAAGAGATCGGGCAGCGGTTCAATTTGACCACCTTTACCACGAAGGACACGAAGTCACACGAAGGAAACCCCTACAATGAAGCCCTTCGTGATACTTCGTGTCCTTGGTGGTTGGTTGGTCTTTCTTTTCCACGGTCAAACTGATCCCCTACCCCGCTTGGGGAAGGTCTAAATAACCGGACCACCACTGGAAAAAAGCGCATCTTGTGTCTTGTCCCCGGCCCGAGCTATTATCTTCGGGTCTCCGACGGAGTGTGCGCCATGCGTTCCTTCCGGCCCTCGCACCTGGCTCTGCTGCTGTGTTTCTGCATTCCGGCCTCAACCCAAGATCAGCCTAAAGTGGCTCCCCTGCCCTACGATCCGCTGGAGCTCGCGACCGGCCCTACCGTCGTTCCCGACACCCCCGAGAAGCGCGTTGCCCTGCTCGATCTCCTGGAGCGTGCCCGGCAGAACAGCGGCATGCACGCGCCTGGCGGCGCTCCTTTCACGCTCAAGGCCTCGTTCAACTCCACTGGAAGTTCGCACGAGACAGGGTACGGCGAGGTGGAAGAGACCTGGCTGAACGGCCAGACCTGGCGCTGGTCGGCGCGTCTGGGAGACTACTCGCAGCTCCGCATTTTCCACAACGGCACGGCCTACGATGACAAACCGCGCGGCCACATGCCACTGCGCCTGCAGATGGTGCGCAACGCCGTCTTCTGGCCGGTCACCGGCAGGTTCGCCCCCGCCCTCCTGCGCATGGCGAACGCCAACTGGCAGGGCACCGAGGTGGCGTGCATGCTGATCTCAGGCGGCGGTAACGACGCCACTGCCACTCCCGGACGCCGCTGGGAAGAAACCGAATACTGCATCGATCCCAAGTCCGGCCTGCTGCGCACCCACTCCGAAGCGCCTGGCATCTACGCCGTTTTCGACTACGCCGGCGCGCTTCAGTTCCACGGCCGCACTCTGCCCCGCCAGATCACCATCGTTGAAGGCGGTGCCACCGTGCTGCAAATCCATATCGAGAGCATCGCCGACGCGGGCAACGCCGATCCTGACCAGTTCGTGCCCACCCGCAAAATGCTTTCTCATGGCCCGGGAGCGATCATGGTCGGCCCGTTCCGCTTCCCTGAATTTGTGCGCGCACCTGCAGGCTACAGCGGGGACATCCAGCCCGTGATCGTCCACGCGATCCTTGACCAGAAGGGCAAGGTTCTCGACGCGGAGGTGGTGCAGACTTCGGACTCCACTCTCGCCGACGCCGCCCTCGGAGTCGTGTGGCGCTCTTCCTACGGCAAGGCTGAGCGCGAGGGACCGCTGCAGCGCGAGGCCTTCATCAACGTGAAATTCATGCCGCAGCAGGCGGGATCGAACTAGGTCGGCTGCGTCGTTGGCTTTTGGCTGGCAAGCATCAAGAAGCCAAACATTCCAGCCCATTTCCAGATTGACCCTGGGTGGCCGCGGGACCATAATCCAGCCATCATTCTCCATCGGGAACTTTTGGCGGATTCCCGCCGGCACGGGGCGGGGCTTTGCTTCACCACTTCAGCCTCGTCTTTCCTCGCGCTGCCGATCGGAAGACCAGCCCGAGGCAACAAGAACCAATGTTCGTTCTAAGGAGCGCATCATGAGGTGTACTGGTTTCACCAACCCCAATCGAATATTCGCAGGGCTGCTGACCGGCCTGTTGTTCGCCATCCTGACCATTCCACTCAGTGCCCAGACGGCGCCGGAATCCCGCCCGGGACGCGGCTTTGGCCCGGTCTATGACGTGGCGCATGAAACCACTCTGACCGGGACCATTCAGGAAGTGGTTACCAAGCACACAGCCGGTAGTCCCGCCGGGATGCATCTGCTGGTGGCTGGAGCCCATGGCGTGGTCGATGCCCATGTCGGACCTTTCCTGAGCAAAGAAACAAAAGAAGCTCTGCAAACCGGCATGCCGGTTCAAATTGTCGGGGCGACCTTGTCGCTGCACGGAAACGAATATTTTCTGGCCCGACTGGTGACCGTCGGAGGCCACACCATCACCATCCGCAACACCCGGGGACTTCTAGTCTTTCCGCATCCCCAAGGTCGGCGGGTCGCGAAGGTGAGAAACGCTGCCGCGGTTGAAACGACAGGAGGCGCGCGATGAAGATCCGCCAATCGATTTTTCTGCTCACCGCTTTAGCGATGATCGCCGCGCTGGTCGGCTGCAGCAGCTCAAGCAATACCAAGACGCCGCCGGTGATCTCGGTTGCCATTCCCACGCCGGTCACCACGCTCCAAACCAGCGCTCAGGCTGCGATCACCGCGAACGTTACCAACGACTCCGCGAACGCCGGCGTCACTTGGTCCTGCGCTCCTTCCGGAGCTTGCGGCAGCTTTAGTCCCACCAGCACGGCCAGCGGTGCCCAAACCACGTACACCGCGCCTTCAGCCGTTCCCACCGGCAACACCGTGACGGTTACAGCTACCTCGGTGACCGATCCCACAAAGTCAGCGTCGGCCAACATCACCATCACGGCGGCTGGGGGGATAGCCGACGGCAGTTACGTTTTCTCTTTGACGGGTGAAAGCGCGGCCACGGCTGCGCCATTCTCGGTGGCTGGGGTCTTTACCGTCAACGGCGGACTGATCACCGGCGGCGAGCAGGATATCAACAACGCTGCGACGATCGAAACCGACCTGATCAACGGCACCGGCAGCACAGTTTCGACAACCGCTGACGGAAACCTGCAGATCGTTCTGACAACGTGCAACGGGACCGACTGCACCGGCGTAGACACCGGCGCCGGCTTGAACGGGGTCGAAACTTTCAACGGCTCCCTGTTCTGTACCTGCAAGGCACTGCTTACCGAGTTCGACGGTTCGGCCACGGCCAGCGGAACGTTGGATTTGCAAACCCCCAGCACCGCTCCGTCAGGAGGATATGCCTTCGCCATCGCTGGCTCAGTCTTCGACGCTGCAATTTCTGCGAATGTTCCCCTTGCCGTCGGCGGAATTCTCGACGTCACCGCCAACCCAGACGGGACCGGAACAGTCTCGGTCGCTAACAGCATTTTCGACGCCAACGACACTGCCCTCCCGGCTCCTTCGTTCGCTCAAACCTTTGCCTCCGGCACGGTTTCTGCTCAGGACTCCTTCGGCCGGGTTACATTCACGCTAAACCCCACTGATACCGTGGACTTCTCTCAGATTCTTCTGGGCGGTTACATCGTCGATAACACCCGCATCCGCCTGGTAGAAGGTAACGATTCCTTTGCTGGCACTACCGGCGGCACGGCCCTGGCCCAGGGAGCGAATACCGGGACCTTCACTACCATCGCCGGTAACAGCTACGTGGCCGGCCTGACCGGCTTCGACGGGAATGGAGTGTTGCAAGCGGCCGGAGTGCTGGCCGCGGGAGGTTCCGGAACCAGCGGTGGCGTAACCGGTACCATCAGCTACAACGACCTCACGGCGGTGACGCTAACCCCAGCTAACATCACGGGAGGAACTTACACGCTGGATGCCACCGGACGCGTGACGATGACCGGCGTAACCGACGGCACTAACACCTTCAACCTTCAGATCTACTTGACGGGTGATGGCCACGCACTGGCGATTACCATGGACGCGTCCGACGCCCTTGCCGGCCTGGGCTTCGCGCAAAATGGCAGCGGCTCTTACAGCGCCGCCTCTTTCAGCAGCTCCTACGCGATGAATGCCGGTGGCACGGATATCAATGAAACCGACGAATTCGATGCCGTCGGTCCAATCACTGCGGACGGAATCAGCGCGCTCACTCTGCCCTCGGGAACTGGCGTTGACCTCAACTGGCTATTCAACAGTGGAGCGGTTGCCGGTTTGACCGTGTCCGGCTCGTTCGCCACCACTGCCAACACCGGTACCAGCGGGGTCTTGACGGGCACCATGACCGGCCTTGATGTCACAACCACAGCCAACACCGACGCGTTCACCTATTACCTGGTCACCACCACGGCTAGCACTTCAAATCCTCAAGTCGTCGTAGCGATCGAAACCGATACGAACCAGTTGACGCTCGCTTACTTCCAGCTGCTGGAGTAGTCCCGGCTGGCAGTTCAGCTTCTCCCAGTGGCGCACTCCGGTGCGCCACTTTTTCTTGCCTGCGAACAATCTGGAAGCGGCCTGTGCGCGGGAAAATCAGGGCTGCATCTTTCCCGCTGCTACAATTCCCTGTTTCCTATAGCTTTACAGCTGCGAACTTTGACCCGCACATCCGCGTACTGTCTTGTGGAGTGGGTCTGTAGCGCGCGGGAGAGAGCAGGTTCCCTTCGACTTCGCTCAGGGCAGGCTCTCCACTTCGCTTCCCCTTCCTAATCGGAAGCGGGAACTTTGGTCGGAATGACAGGATCGTTTGGCGGGTGAGCCGTTCCGGGGAGCACGGTTTGGAAGACGTCCAGGTCGTCGCGATGCTTGTCCGCCGCTGCGTGGCCGGCGACGCCGCCGCCTGGGAGGAAATCGTCCAGACTTACAATCGTCGCATTTACAACATCTGCTATCGCTTCGCCGGATCGGCCGACGATGCCGAAGATCTCGCCCAGGAAGTTTTCATCAAGATGTACCGCACTCTTTCGAGCTATGATTCGTCGAAAGGCGCGTTTGTCACCTGGGTCACCACCATCACGCGCAACCTGCTGGTGGACCACTTCCGCAAAACCAAGCAAGACCGCATGACCGATTCCCTGGACTCGGCTCCGTCCGAGCGCGAGGACGCTCAGCCTCTCAGCGAGCAAATTCATGACCAATCCGCGCCCCCGGACGCCCATGTACGCAGCCAGGAGATCGGGGAAACGGTCCACGCGGCGCTCGGGAAACTGTCACCCGAACTCCGCGAAGCAGTGATTCTAAGGGACTTACAGGATTTAGACTACCGCGAAATTGCCACTGTGTTGAAGGTTCCGGAGGGTACTGTGAAATCTCGAATAAATCGTGGGCGGGCGGAACTAGCTCGCTTATTGCAACGTACCTATAGGCAGGTGATGTGATGCCAGATCACACCAAAGATCCGAACCAAGGTCCGAGCAAAGACGCGACCGGTAACGCCTTGGCGTGCCACGAGTTTGACGCCCTGCTCAGCGATGCCCTTGACGGCATTCTGAGCGGGCTTCAGCTCGATCGCTTCCAGGCTCACGCCCGGGTTTGCCCGGCGTGCGGGCCATTGTTCGCCGAAGCCGAGGCGGGCCGGAACTGGCTGAAAGGTCTCACGGAGGTGGAGCCTCCAGCCAGCCTGGTGTTGAATATCCTGGCATCCACAACGGGCGTTGACACCCAACGCCTGCGGGCCAATGTGCCTGCTGCTCCGCCGCGCGTTTCGTGGCTGGAGCGGGTGCAGGCCTGGCTTTCGGGGATGTTTGAGCCGGTTTGGGCTACGGCACGCCAGCCGCGATTCGCCATGTCATTCGGCATGGCATTCTTCTCGCTGTCGGTCGGCCTGAGCGTGATCGGCGTCAAACCCGCCGACCTTCGCCAAGTCAGCTTGCGGCCCGCGGCCCTGCGCCACACGTATTACAACACGCAGGCTCGCGTTGTCCGCTATTACGACAATGTCCGGCTCGTCTACGAGGTGCAGGCGTACGTGCGTGGAATCAAGCGCACCTTCACGCCCGCCGAACCTGCACCGGATAAGAAAGAACACAAGAACGACACAACCAAACAGCCCGAGCAGAAGGAGGATCGCAACTACAGCCAGACGGATAGTCGTATGATTCTGGCCAGCGTTCCTCTCGGTCCATCTGTCCACGATCTGCCTGTAGTGTCGGTGACCACGTACAGGAGGTTCGTATGAATTGCGCCACGCACAACGATATTGCCGCGGTGGCTTTCTGCCGTACCTGCGGCAAGGCACTCTGCGCCAGCTGCACTCGCGATGTTCGCGGAGTAATTTACTGCGAGAATTGCCTCGCCGCCCGAATGGAAGGCGCGGCTCCAGCAGCTGCATTTGTGCCGCCGCAAACCGTCTATCCACCGCTGGGAACTCCAGTCATGCCGGCGCGGCCGGCCATCGGCCCCAGTTCCGGGCCTAACCCCGCGGTAGCCGGAATTCTCGCGGGATTCTTTCCCTTCGGCGTGGGCGCGGTCTACTGCTCCCAATATGCCAAGGGACTCTCGCACCTGGTGGTGTTCGTTCTCATGATCGTGGGTTTGAGTTCGGACCTGCCCTGGTTCGTGAATACGGTGTTGGGCATCTCGCTGGGGCTTTTCTACTTCTACCAGATCTTTGACGCAGTTCGGACGGCAAAGGCCCTGCAAATGGGCGAGCCCGCACCCGACCCTCTCGGTCTGGGCCAGAGTTTCAGCATGGGCGACAAGTTTGACGCCGGCAGGGTGCCGGTCGGCGCCGTCCTGCTCATCGGCCTCGGCGTGCTCTTCCTGTTGCACACGCTGGGCATCATGGAATATGGCTTCGAGCGCTTCTGGCCGCTGATTCTGATCTTCCTCGGCGGATGGATGTTCTACCGCCATTGGGAGCGCTCCAACCGCACCTGTACCTGTGCCCGCTGCCGTACCCGCTGGCTGATGGGTCCGGCCATGGTACTAACTACTGGGGTCCTGTTCTTGTTTCACACCATGAATATCGCCGACCTGAACCGTACCTGGCCCGCCTGGATCCTGGTCGTTGGCGTCGTAAAACTGCTGCAGAGCAGCGCGTCGTCCGCCGGCCACGTTGGTCCGCTGCCTCCGGGGCCGCCGCCCAGCGCACCGCCACCACAGCAGCCAGCGGCTCCCGGACCGGGTCAAACTCCTTCCTCCGGGGAGGTGCGCAATGTCTAACATAGGTATGTCGAATCCGGGAACTCCAAGCCCTGTACCACCACAGATTGCGCCGCGTCACCGCCGCCGCTCCTTTGCCGGCCCGTTTGTGCTGATTATCCTGGGAGTTGTCTTCCTGCTCGGTAACCTGCACCTGCTTTCCTGGACCCGCATTGGAACCTGGTTTGCGCACTACTGGCCGTTGCTGCTCATCGTGTGGGGCGTGATCAAGCTGATTGAATACCAGCAAGCCCAGCGCGAAGGCGTGCCGGCACGCGGCATTGGCGCGGGCGGCATCCTGCTGGTTGTGATTATCGTCGTCTTCGGGCTGATGGCTACCCAGGCCGCGCGCTTCAACTGGAGCGATCTCCGCGACCACGTGGGCATCGACGACGAAGATATCAATGACCTTTTCGGCGACACCTATAACTTCGACGACCATCTCGAGCAGAATTTCCCCACCGGTGCCAGCCTCAAGGTCATCGACACACATGGCGGAGTCAGCATCCTCGCCTCCGACGACAACAGGATCACCGTGGTCGTCCGCAAGCGCATCAAGGCCGATAACCAGAACGACGCGAACAAGTACAACGGTGAGACCAAGCCCACCATCACGGCCATCGGCAGCCAGGTCACGCTCGATGCGAAGGTGGAGGCTGCAGGCGACCATCCCGTGGAAACGGAGCTCGATATTTCGCTCCCGCGGAAAGCGTCTGTTTCCATTGTTTCCAAACGCGGCGAAGTGCGCGTGATCAATCGTGAGGGGGACCTGCAGATCTCGTCCCAGCGCGCCGATACCACCGCGGAAGACATCACCGGCAACGTCAAGCTCAGTCTGGAGAGAAGCTCCGCCAAGCTGGATCGAATCACCGGCGACGTCCACGTCGAAGGCCGGCTCAACGAAGTCGCGGTGAGCGACGTGACGGGCGCCGTCCAGCTCGACGGCGAATTCGAGGAGACCGTGAAGGTCGCCCGCGTCTCAAAATCGGTCGCCTTCAAGTCCTCGCGCACCGACATGGAGTTCTCCAGGATCGATGGAGAACTCGATCTCGATTCCGACGACCTGCGCGCCGATCAGATGACCGGTCCCGTGCACCTGACCACCCGCTCCAAGAACATTCATCTCGATGAGGTTTCCGGCGACGTCCGGGTGCAGGACAACAACGGCGAAGTGGAAGTGGGCATGCGCTCGCTCGGCAACGTGCAGATCGACAACCGCAGCGGAGATGTACGGCTGGGGATTCCCGACAAGGCTGGCTTCCGTCTGGAGGCGCGAGCCCGCGGTGGGGAGATTGAGTCGGAATTCCCCGAGTTAAAAGTCGAGAACGGCGACCGGGAGTCGACGGCAAGCGGCACGGTCGGCAACGGTGCGTCCCATATCGTGCTCAACAACGAGCACAACAGCATCGAGGTTCGCCGAGCCAGCCCGCAACCACCACGGCCGCCCGAGCCGCCGGCGCTGCCCAAACCCGGTAAGAATCTGCCGGCACCCAAGCAAAAGGTCGAACCGACCGAGAATTAGAGATTGAATCAATGAGCCAATGAATCAATGGCTCAATGATTCAATTCTCTTTCTCGCCAGCTCTTCCACCTGCGCCAGCACTTCGTCCTCGTTCAGTTTCGTCGAGTCGATGACGACCGCATCCGCCGCCGCCACCAACGGAGAGGCGGCCCGCGTCCGGTCCCGCCGGTCGCGCTCCCGCAAATCTGCCGCCAGGCTGGCTGCCACCCCACCCTTGATCTTCTGCTGTTCCATGCGGCGCTGCTCGCGCACCACGGGATCGGCGTCGAGAAAGACCTTCAGGTCCGCATCCGGAAAAACTTTTGTCCCAATGTCCCGGCCTTCCATGATCACGCCGCCGCCCGCGCCGATCTCCTGCTGTCGGGCCACCATCCACTCGCGCACTCGGGGATGAACCGAAGCCCTCGACGCCGCCTCGGTTACGTCCCGCTCCCGGATTCGCGAAGAAACATCGCGCCCATCGAGCAGCGTGCGGTTGCCGCCTATCACGGGTTCGAGTTGGATGCGCGAGTCCTGCGCCAGTTTCAGCAGCGGCCCTTCGTCATCGAACGATAGGTCGCGCTCGATCGCCTTGAGCGCCAGTGCCCGGTACATCGCGCCGCTTTCCAGATTTACGTAGCCCAGCTTGCGCGCCAGTCGCGAGGCAATCGTGCTTTTGCCCGCTCCTGCCGGCCCGTCGATGGCAATGGTCAGTTTGCGTGGGTGGTGGTCGGTCTTCGAGTCTTCATTCATCTGGAAGTTAACGATTGTACATGCTCAGGCGGTGAAGACCTCTATCCCAAGCCGACGGCACCCGATCTCACCTGTTCCGAGCTGCATCCCATTTCCCGCAACTTCCGGATGCTCAACGCATCGTGCCGCTTGGCCAGGCGCACGCCGGACTCGTCCCGCACCAGATCGCAGTGATAGTAAGCCGGCACAGGAAACCCCAACGCGCGGAATAGAAGAATCTGGCGTGCCGTCGACCTCAGCAGATCGGCTCCACGAACCACTTCTGTGATCCGCATGGCGGCATCGTCCACCACGACGGCCAACTGGTAGGCCGGCACGTCATCCCGCCGCCACACGATGAAATCTCCGAAATCCTCGCCGGCGATCATGCGCTGGGGGCCCAAGTGCAAGTCGGTAAAGCAAACTTCCTCGCCATCAGGAACCCGGAACCGCCAATTCATTCCGCGTGGCTCGACATGGGTAGAGACAACCGCCTCGGCTGTCCCGCCAGAACCTGCCCTGAGTGAGCGAAGCGAGTCGAAGGGGCAAAGCTCGGCGGAATCCAGCACAACCACCCGTGGCCGGCAACGGCCCGGATAAATCGGCTCATCGTCGGAATCATTGGGCGCACTCGCCGCCTGTGCTACGTCCTTGCGCGAGCATGTACACGGATAGATCAACCCCCGGTCGCGCAGATTCTTCCACGCGTCAAGATAGTGCGCCCGACGCTCACTTTGCGAGTATGGACCAAAGGGACCTCCACAGTCCGGACCTTCACTCCACTGAATTCCAAGCCAATGCAAATCTTCCAGCATGGCGGCGGCGAATTTCGCGCGGCAGCGTTGCGGATCCAGATCCTCATTGCGGACGATCAACTGGCCGCCGTGCTGACTGGCGCGCTGCGCCGCGATCCAGAACGTGCGCGCATGCCCTACGTGCAGTAGACCAGTCGGCGAAGGCGCGAGTCGTCCACGGTAGGTTCTCGATCGCGAACCATCAGACACGAAACCTCCTCAGTCAAACCGTCCAATTACCAGCTTGGCACCTGTCCACATGGGCACGAGAAGGACTGGGCCATCGGGCACGCCGGGTCTTAAGCCCTCTGGCCCGTCTGTATGCCCCTTTCGGCATTTGTCCGGTTTGCATCCCCGGACAACAATGGCTCCCACGGCGGCCAGAAGATTTTCAGCGACACCGCCAAGTTCCTCCCCCCACTACTTGCCACTCGTCCTCAAAGGAGTATCCATGTCTCGAAAAGTGAAAGAACTTCGCTCCGCGAAGACGCAGTCCACAGGCCAATCAATCATGGCGACCGGTCTCGCCGTCGTGGGGATGGTGGCCCTGACGTTGGCTATGAACACGCAAAGTGTCGCCCAAGCGACCGATCCGGGGGTGCGCAGCGGGTCAGGAAATGCCGGCACTCCCGTCAATGGCCTCACACCCAATCAGCTAGCCTTTTTCTCCGCCGGCATGGATCAATTCTCGGAGAATCAGTCGGTAACCGGCACCGTAGCCAACACCAGCGCCGGACTCGGGCCAAGATACAACGGTGAAGGTTGCGGCCAGTGCCACTCGCAGCCGGCCATCGGCGGGACCAGCCCGGCGGCCAATCCTCAGATTGCCGCTGCCACCGACCAGGGCGCGAGCAATCAGATACCCTTTTTCCTGAGCGCGAATGGGCCGGTGCGGGAAGCCCGCTTTCCCCTGATGCCGGACCTGCGCCATCCCGACGGCGGCGTCCATGACCTGTTCACCATCACCGGCCGCGGCGACGCCAAAGGCTGCACCATCGCCCAGCCCAACTTCCAGCAAGCCGCGCAGGACGGCAACCTTGTCTTCCGCATCCCCACCCCAGTATTCGGCGACGGGTTGATCGAATCGATCCCTGAGTCTCTCATCCGAGGCCAAATCGCTCGGCACGCGGAACGCAAGCGCGAACTGGGAATCGCCGGCCGGCCCAACACCAGCGGTAACGACGGCACCATCACTCGCTTCGGCTGGAAGGCACAAAACAAGTCGGTGGGAATCTTCGCCGGTGAGGCCTATAACGTCGAGGTCGGCGTCACCAACGAACTGTTCCCCAACGAGCGTGACGAAACTCCCGGCTGCCTCGTCAACGGCACTCCCGAGGATCTCACCAACTTTGATCAGAGTGGCACCAACCTCCCCAGTGATGTCTCCCTGTTCACCACTTTCATGCGCTTTCTCGACCAGCCCCAACCGGCTCCCCCCACCCCGTCTACCCTTCACGGACAGAAAATCTTTCACGAGATTGGCTGTGCACTTTGCCATACCCCCTCATTCACTACGGGGCAGGCGTCGGTCACCGCGCTCAGCAATGTCCAGGCGGGCGTGTTCTCCGATTTCTTGCTCCATCACATGGGACCGAAGCTCGCCGACGGTATCTCGCAAGGCCAGGCAGGTGGAGACGAGTTTCGCACCGCGCCCCTGTGGGGTCTCGGGCAGCGCATCTTCTTCCTCCACGACGGCCGGACCTCAGACCTGGTCAAGGCCATTCATGAGCATCACAGCGAAGGAAACGGGCAGTACCCCGACTCCGAAGCCAATCGTGTGATCCGCCACTTCAAGGAGCTCTCCGTGCAGGATCAGCAAGACCTGCTGAACTTCTTGCGCTCGCTGTAAGACGCAAGTCTGGATGCTCGAGGCGAAAGGCATCCCCTCGATCCTTTCGCCTCAGGCTTCCTGGAGGGAAAACGCGGCTCATTGCGCGATCCGGGTGGTCTCTTTCGCTGGCTTGTTCTGAAGCGGGGTCATCTGGATCATCGACCGCCCACTCACGTGCACAAAGCTCAACTCGCGTGCCGACAGCAACGCGTTCACCGCATCCTTCACCTTCGACCGCGGCACGAAGTTGCCGAAGAAGGATTCCAGATCCGTCTGCTCGGCGGCGATCACGCAATCCAGATATTTCGAGAGCAGCGCCGAGAGCGCCTCCGGCACCGACAACCCTACGCCCTCGCGCACCGCATCGGGCGCCCAGCGGTAGAGCACATCCCACGAAGAGCCCTGGCCCGCGTGGTAGTCCACGCGCGTGATGCGCAGCTTCGACCACAGCTCTCCCAGCGCTTTGTCCAGCGCCGCGAACGAAACGCTGCCGCCGAGCACATCCTGCAGCTTCTGCTTCGAGATGGGCCCGCTGCGCTGGATCACGTCAAAGACATCGCAAGCCAGTTGAGAATACGGCGACCGGCTGCCCGCCCGCGGCGACTGCTTGGGATTGCGTTCGCCCACCAGCGCATAGAAATAAGGAAACACCGAGGCTGCCAGCAGAAACGCGTTATTCTCGTCAAACAGATTCGCCTCATATGCTGCCCGCTCGCGCAGCAGCCGCACCATCATTTCCGTCGCCTCAGCCGCCCGCGGATCGGAATAGGCCTGCTGCCAGGTCGGAAGACGATTGTCCCCGCCCACGTATGCGCCGATGAAGGTCGGCACGGGCACCGTCGGGCGCGCCGGGTACATCAGGCAGAATCCCACACGCTCGACAAAGGCACGCGCCTCCTCGATCGTGCGGATGGGCTTGCCATCCAGACGCCACCTCTCGCGCCGCGCTTGTTGGAGTTCGAGATCGGTCATTGAGCGGTCGTCGTCGTTGGTCGTCGGCCTCACGCCGGTTAATCTCGATGCGTCTCGTCACCGCAGCCTCAAGCAAAGGGCCAATGACCAACGACGGACGACCAACGACCGATACTAGATCCTCTTGAACGCCTTCTGGATCTCCTTAATAGAATACCGCAGCACCACCGGCCGACCGTGCGGGCAGCTCATGGGATGGTCGGTCTTGGCCAGTTCCGCCAGCAGCCACTCCATTTTGTTCTGCTCCAGCGGCATGTTTACTTTGATCGCCGCGTGACACGCAATCGACGCCGCAATGCGAGACCGAATCTTTTCCAGGTTCAGCGACTGCTCTTCCCGCGAAATCTGATCCAGCAACTCGTGCAGCATGTGCTCGATCGCCGCGGCATCCACTCCGGCCGGCGCAACCTTCACCGCCACGCTGCGCGCGCCGAACGGCTCGGCCTCGAATCCGTTATGCTGCAGCTCATCGGCGATCTCGGCAAACACCGCTTGCTGCGCCGGAGAAAGCTCCAGCACAATCGGCATCAGCAGACGTTGGCTCTCAACCCTCTGCGCCGCTCGCTGCTTCAGCACGCGCTCGAAGAGCACGCGTTCGTGCGCCACGTGCTGGTCGACAATCCACAGCCCATCTTCATTCACCGCTAGGATGAACGAATTGCGAATCTGGCCCAGCGGCTTGAGCGTACCCAGCGAGGCCAGTGTCGGTTCCTCTTCGCCCGCATCCAGCGCCGGCGCACAGCCGTTATCCGGAATTGCCTCGGTGAACCTCGTTTCCAGCCCTCGCGCCACGGGAATCGCCGCGTTCGCCTCGACCGCAATTCCACCCTCGAATTGGAATCGCGCTGAAATCGGAGGAACTGACGGAGCTTGCAACAGAAACCCACCCCCCGGAGCAGGCTGGTAGGGAGCGTGCCACGTGGGGTCGACTCCGGCCGCCGCCGCCGGCCCGGGCGACTGCTCCCAATCCCGCGCTCCCGGTGTCAGTGATGAGCTGGCCGTTGCATGCGCCCGGATCTCCGTGGTGAACTGAGGCACCGGACGCGCCTTCATCAGCGCCGCTCGCACCGAGTCGCGCACAAAATCGTGCATCACGCTCTGCTGCCGGAAGCGAACTTCAGTCTTCGAGGGATGCACATTCACATCCACCTCGCCCGGCGGCAACTCCAGAAACAGCAACACCACGGGATACACGGTCGGCGGAATGATGTTCCGGTAGGCCTCGGTAAGGGCATGTTGAACCAGCCGGTCGCGGATCAGCCGCCCGTTCACGAACACATAAATCGAGTTGCGATTCAGCTTCTGAATCTCGGGCTTCGAAACGAATCCATGCACCCGCATCTCGCCGGGCGTGGCGCTGGCGCCTTGCCCGCCTTCGTCATCCGTCTCTTCCTCCTGCCTTCGCCATGGCGGAGGCTGCGGCAGTCCCACTCGCTCCAGCGCTTGCACCGCAGCCACCGCGATCAACTGATCGAGCGTCTCCTTCCCGAACACCTGGTAGACGCGTTCGCTGTAACCCGCCACCGGAGGCGCCACCAGCATGGCATTCGTCGCCGAATGCAATTCGAAATGCTTCTCCGGATGCGCCAGCGCGTAGTGCGTCACCAGCGATGCAATGTGGGACAGTTCGGTTGACTCGGATCTCAAAAACTTTTTCCGCGCCGGTGTATTGAAGAAGAGATCACGCATCGTGACGGAAGTCCCCGCCGGCAATCCTGCTTCCTCCACCCGCGCCATCTTGCCGCCGTTGATCTCAATTACCGTGCCCGGTGTCCCTTCCTCCGCGCAGGTCTCCAGCCGCAGACGCGACACCGATGCAATCGAAGGCAGCGCTTCTCCACGAAAACCCAGCGTGGCGACACTTAGAAGATCTTCGGCGTCCTTGATCTTCGAGGTCGCATGCCGCTCAAACGCCAGCATGGCGTCGTCGCGAACCATGCCGCAGCCGTTGTCGGTGATCTGGATCAGCTTCTTCCCGCCCGCCTCCACACTGATCTTGATGCGGGTCGCCCCCGCGTCCAGCGCGTTTTCGAGCAACTCCTTCACCACCGACGCAGGCCTCTCCACGACTTCGCCGGCGGCGATCTTGTTGGCAACGTGCTCGGGAAGAACATGAATGCGGCCCATAACTTCAGCGGTTCGAACTGCTCCCAAGAAACGTCTTCGGAAGGGCACGGCTTTCAACCGTGCCGCTGGCGATCGATAAGAATGCGGGCTTTAGCCCCTGAGGGACTTTCATTTCCCCTACGAGTGTCTTGCCAGATCAGTTCTAGCGGTCACTCGTCAGTTTCGCAGATGGCAGGACGGAAGGCAAAGACGTCCCGCCTGACGATTGGACGTACGACGTGTGTAGAATCAATCCCCGAGCTTTAGATCCACAAGATCGAGAAAAGACCGATGCCCGACCCTCCTCACTCCACCCCAAATCCCGGCGCCACCAGCCCCGGCATGCAGCGCCAGTTCGAGATCTACCAACTCGGCCTCGCTGGGAAAAAGCTCTCCGTTCCGATTCCCCTCGCTCAACTCGAAAAGAAGGCCGCGGAGGTTCTTCCGGCGCAAGCCTATGACTACGTCGCCGGTGGCGCTTCCGCCGAGCGCACCATGCGCGCCAATCTCGCCGCATTCGATCGCTGGCACATCGTGCCGCGCATGTTGCGCGACGTCTCGCAGCGCGACCTGACCGTCGAACTCTTCGGACGAACCCTGCCCGCGCCGGTGCTTCTTGGCCCGGTCGGCGTGCAGGGCATCATTCACGCGGAAGGTGATGTCGCGTCGGCGCGCGCTGCGGCTTCGCTGGGCATTCCGTTCGTGTTGAGCACACTCTCTTCGCGCTCCATCGAAGAAGTGGCGCAAGTCATGGGAGAGGGCACGCGCTGGTTCCAGCTCTACTGGGGTAAGAACGCCGAAGTCACCGCCAGCATGCTCGAGCGCGCGGAAAAGTCCGGCTACTCGGCTCTGGTGGTCACGCTCGACACCGCGATGCTGGGCTGGCGCGAACGTGACCTGCAGCATGCCTACCTGCCGTTTCTGTTCGGCCAGGGACTCGCCAACTACTTCACCGACGCGGTTTTCCGCTCCCGCCTGGAGCAGCCACCCGAAACCAATCCCGCAGCCGCCATCCGCCTGTGGGCCAATCTGTTTTCCAACACCGCGCTGCAGTGGCGCGACCTCGCGTGGCTGCGTCAGCAAACTCGGCTGCCGATTGTTCTCAAGGGAATCCTGCACGCCGACGATGCCCGCCGCGCCCTCGACACCGGCGTCGACGCAGTCATCGTCTCGAATCACGGCGGTCGTCAGGTCGATGGCGCAATCGCCGCGCTCGACGCCCTCCCCGCCGTTGCCGCCGCGATTCAGCAGAAGATTCCGGTGCTGTTTGACAGCGGCGTCCGCTACGGCTCCGACGCCATCAAGGCGCTGGCCCTGGGCGCACGCTCCGTTCTGCTCGGACGTCTTTATTTATGGGGACTGGCGATAGCCGGGGAGCAGGGCGTTCGCGATGTGGTCCAGAACTTCCTTGCTGATTTCGATTTGACCCTGGGCCTTAGCGGTTTCCGCTCCTGCCGCGAGTTGGACGCCTCGGCGTTGAGCTCCAGCTAGTTCGTGCGCAGGAAGAACGCAATTGGATTCCACCAAGAATCTCGGGAGGTGGACCGGTTGATTATCACTCCGCTTTTATGTAGAGTTCGTGCGAGTTTCTGGAGTGGACGATGACATCGGAGAAATCGAAGCAAAACAGTGCAGCTGAAGTCGAGTCGGAGCTAAAGGCGATTCGAGTCATCCTGGGTGCCCTTACGCCTTTAGGTGACGACGCCCGCTCGAGCGTTATCTCGTATGTGTTTAGCAGGCTGGGCATCTCGGTCGGGCAGCCGGTAGAAGCGCCCTACTCATCTAGTCCGGTTAGGGAAGCGATCCCGATAGAACCCGCACAGCGAAGGGGGCTTATCGATATTCGAACGCTAAAGGAAGAAAAGCAGCCGAGCAGCGCACGAGAAATGGCGGTGTTGGTCGCCTTCTATCTCTCGGAGCTTGCGCCAGCGGGCGAACGCAAGACCGAAATTAGCGCAGATGATATTCGGCAGTACTTCAAGCAGGCAGCCTTCAAGCTGCCGGCCGCGCCGGAGATGACCCTAGTTCACACTAGGAATGCGGGATACTTCGACCCCGGATCGGCGCGCGGGCTCTACAAGTTGAACGCAGTCGGCTACAACCTGATTGCGCACTCCCTTCCGGCAACTCCTGGAGCAATCAAGACGAAAAGACGCACTAAGGGCAGTACTCCAAACAAGAAAACCAAGCGCTGATGTCCAGCGGTAATTCACTTCCGGATGATCGCAGTGTCCTTTGGCAGAGCTACGAGAGCTTCTGCTCTGTCGTCGAGAAAAAGAAGAATTCGACAAAGGCGAATCGAGAGGTCGTCAGCCAGGCACGGGCCCTCGCACAGACTTACTTCAGGATGGTTAAGCCTGAACTGGACAGGCTAATTCTCGCCGAGGATGTGCAACTCCTTGACGCCAAGTTCCAGGAGTTACTGGCCCTCGCTAATTCCCCGAGCGTTATCGGAAAGTTCAAGAAGGTAACCAGTGGAATTCGGGCCCTTCGACCAGAGATCGAGGTTAAAGTCGAATTGGCAGTGAGTAAGAGGCTGTCGCGGACGGGATTCTTCGGTAGCACGTTGAGTCCCATGGAGCAGGCCATAATCGAAACCTTGGACGGCCTCGTGCCTAGCGCCGCCGCTTCGTACAGACAAGCCCTCGGAGACCTTCGAGATCACAAACGGCTATCCTTCCGCGGAACCGCCTCCGAGTTGCGTGAGTGCGTGCGAGAGGTTTTAGATCACCTCGCACCTGACGAAGACGTGGAAAAGACTCCGAACTTCAAGCTTGAGCCAAACCAGACTAAGCCAACCATGAAGCAGAAGGCGCGCTTCATCCTTAAGGCGCGTCGCGTGGCCGACGGCGCCCGGCAGGTGCCGGAGGACATGATCGGCGTCATCGAAGAAAGCGTCGCTTCTTTGCCTAGAGCTCTGTATACCCAGGGATCACTCTCAACCCATGTCTCACAAACGCGCGCCCAGGTGGCGCAGCTAAAGGTTTATACTGACGCTGTTCTCGCTGAGTTGCTTCAACTCATGACTGCCTGAATCGCAGCGCTGAAAGCGCTGCACCACCCAAAACCCCGATGCCGGAACCAGCAGCAGGCTACTTCTTCACCTGTATCCCCAACTCCCTTAACTGCGCCTCGCTCACCGGCGTGGGCGCGTCCACCATCAAATCCACCGCGCGCGCGGTCTTCGGGAACGGGATGACCTCCCGCAAACTCTCCGCGCCGGTCAGAATCATCACAATGCGGTCGAGCCCCAGCGCGATCCCTCCATGCGGGGGCGTGCCATACTCCAGTGCTTCCAGAAAAAATCCGAACCGCGCCCGCGCTTCCTCTTCCGTCATGCCCAGCGCACGAAAAATACTGCGCTGCACATCCTGGCGGTGGATACGAATCGATCCCGACCCCAACTCCGTCCCGTTCAGCACAACGTCATAAGCCAGCGCCCGCACCGCGCTCAGTGCCGACTGTGGATCGTTCAACGACTCCACACCCGTCTCTAGCTTGGGCATATCTTCTTCATGCGGCGAGGTAAACGGATGGTGCGCCGCATTCCAGCGCCGGTCGCCCTCGTCCCACTCGAACATGGGGAAATTCGTAACCCACAAGAAACGGAAGTCTCCCCGCTGAAAACACTTGTGCCGATCGGCATACTTCTGTGCCAGCGCGATGCGCAGCAGCCCTGCCGACGCATAGATGGCTAGTTCGCTTGGCGTCACCTTGCGATGCGGTGGCAGCGCCGTCTGCTCGCCCGTCTGCGACGACCCCGCTACGATCACAAGCAGATCGTCCGGCGCCGCTCCGCTCTTCTGCACAATCTTGGTCGCCGGCGCTGCAAAATTCTTCTCGATCCGTTTGAAATCCTCAAAAACCTTCGCGCCACCCTTGGCAACAAACAGCGGCTTGATTTCGTCGCGTTCTTTGCGGGAAAGCTCGCCCACTTTCGGAATGCGAATCGCAACCACCGGCAAGTTCGCATTCACCGCCAGTTGCTGCAAATCCTCCGCCGAAAAACAGTCCCGAACGTCCGTGAACGCAGGCAGCCGCAAATCGGGCTTATCGATCCCATACAGCCGGATCGCTTCGTCGTAATCCATGCGCGGAAACGGCGTCTTGATCTCATATCCCGCCGCCCTGAACGCTGCGACCAGAAATCCCTCGACCACCTCCCACACCCTCTCCGGCTGCGGATACGACATCTCCAGATCGATCTGGGTGAACTCCGGTTGCCGGTCGGCCCGCAGGTCTTCGTCGCGGAAACAGCGCACAATCTGAAAATACTTGTCGAACCCCGAAATCATCAGAATCTGCTTGAACATCTGCGGCGACTGCGGGAGCGCGTAAAACGTTCCCGGCTGCACCCGGCTAGGCACCAGATAGTCGCGCGCGCCCTCCGGCGTCGACCGCGTCATGAACGGCGTTTCAATCTCGAAGAATCCCTGCGCCGAAAGATAATCGCGGATCGCCTTCGCCACCTTGTGCCGCGTCTCGATGTTGAACTGCATCACGTCGCGCCGCAGATCGATGTAGCGATACTTCAGCCGCGTCTCTTCGTTGGTCAGCGCCGTATCGGATGGCAGGAACGGGGGCAGCTTCGAATCGTTCAGAATGCGAATCTCGTCCGCCACCAGCTCGACTTCCCCCGTGGGAATGTTCTTGTTGACCGTATCCGCATCGCGCCGCTTGACCTCGCCAATCACCGCGATCACGTACTCGTTGCGCAGGCCCGACGCCTTCTCATGGAGAGCGGCGTTGCGCTCGGCGTTCAGCACCACCTGGGTCACGCCGGTGCGATCGCGCAGGTCAACAAAAATGATGCTGCCCAGGTCGCGCCGCCGGTTCACCCATCCCATCAGGACGGCTTTTTTTCCTGCGTCGGAAGCGCGCAGCGCCCCGCACATATGGGTCCGTCGTAAATCGCCTAAGAAGTCGAGCAAGGTGTGTCCTTACAGTAAGAATGCGGCTGGTGAGCCCGAATCAAAGATTATAAATGGTGGGCGAACTGCAGGGTGGATGTGGGAAGCAAACCGGGGACGACCAGAAGTTTCCGGCTTCAGGAAAAACTCGGGAATGCACTGCAACACTGTGGAAGAGCGCTTCAGTTCCGTGCAGAGCGGCGCTTCAGCAGCTTGCCCTGAGCGAAGCCGAACGGGCCGCGAAAAGCACTCTGAATGAACGGGCTTGAGCCCCGAGCAGACCCCTACTTCTTCGTCGCCTTCCCGTCCACCACCGCGTTCCACTTCACGCCGTCGGGCGACATTTCATACATGAATGTGTAAGACGTCGCCGACGTAAACTTCATCGTGAAGCGTCCCTTCACCGTCGTGTCGCCCATCTTCTCGTCGCTGGTCCAGGTCCAGGTGTCGCCATCCAGGGCGCCTCTCGAATCCTCGAACTCGCCCCAGCTATTGAACTCGCGATAGGTGTAGGCCTTCTCGCCTGTCGAATAGCCGATCACCGACAGCCCCGACCCATCGCCCATGCTCGCGCTATGGAAGGTCACGTGGCACACCAAGAAGAAACTGCCTTCCATCCATTCGCACTTTTCGTTTTCGCTCATCTTGCCGCCCGGCCCCATGGGATTCGGCTTGACGTCTCCCTCTACCGTCCACGAACCCGCCAGCACGTCGAGCTTCTTATGTTCGGGAGCGGGCTTCGGCATGCTTTCCTGCGCCAGCGCCACAGCCGCCAAAACCAGCCCCGCAGCTAGAATGATTCCCGCTCGCTTCATGACATGTCTCCTTAGAATGGTCCCCATTATGATGATTCCTGCGGGCCTGCACGCCGAAATATTAGGCCGCACCAGCCAGCCAGTCAACGCGCGCGGCGAATCCGCCTATGCTTTAGACGTTCCCCGTCAAAAAGCGAAAGCGCGGGACGCCGGGGGATAGTAATCGCGCAATACAATGCCTTGCAAAAATCAGTACTTTTGCGGTGAAAATCACGGCTCCGATACTCCCGGCAAGCCATCCACACTCTGGCGGTTCTTCTCCTGCCGATAGATTTTCAGCCCTTCCGTCCCGCGCTTGTGACACCAAGCGGGCAGATTCGGCCGTTCCGCTTCATACTTGAGCAGAGGCACGCCGTACCCGCAAGAGTCCGAAATTCTCGTAAGTTCGACCACGATGATCGCGCGCGTGCCTTCGTAGACTGGGAAGTGTGACTGCAGATCCGCGAAGCCCGCCTCGTGCGGCTCGATCACTCGCCCCTGCCCGTGCAGCCGCAGGACCTTCGGTGGACCCTGAAACGCGCAGAACATCAGCACAATCCGCCCGTTCTCTCTGAGGTGCGCAATGGTCTCCACGCCGCTCCCGAAAATATCGAGATAGGCGACCGTCTTCGGTCCCAAAATTCGGAATGTGTCCAGGCCTTTTGGCGAGACGTTGACATGCCCACCCGCGTTGAGCGGCGCCGTAGCCACGAAGAACACGGATTGCGCCTGAATAAACCGTCTCAAAACCTCGTCGATCTCTGGGTAGACTTTCGCCACGGCTCGTTATCCTGCAGCCCGAAGCTCAGCTGGTGGACTGAATCTTCCCTGCCAAATCCCCACGCGGCACGGAGACCTGCTCTCCGCTCGCTAGATTCTTCAACGCAAACGCGTCCGCCTTCACTTCGTTCTCGCCCACAATCAGGATGTACTTTGCTCCCGCCTTCGTCGCCGCTTCGAACGACTTCTTCAGCCGGAAACTCTCGTCTCCCAAATCCACCACCAGATCGTGCCGCCGCAATTCCCGCGCCAGCCGCGCCGCCTCGCCATTCATCCCCGCGCCCAGCGGAGCCACGTACACATCCGGCTTGCGCAGCACCACCTCTGCCGATTCCTTTAACGACATCACCAGCCGGTCTTCGCCGATGGCAAATCCTATGCCTGGAGCCGCTGGCCCGCCCAGGGCCTCCGACAACCCGTCATAGCGGCCGCCACCGAGAATCGCGTTCTGCGCTCCCAGTGCTCCGTGCGTGAATTCAAAAGCCGTGCGCGTGTAGTAATCCAGCCCTCGCACTAGCCGGTCGTTTAAGGAAAATCGAACCCCAACCTTGGTAAGGATCGCTTGCACCGCCTCAAAGTGCATGCGGCACGGTTCGTCCAGAAACTGGCTGATGCGAGGCAGCGTCTCGATGATCGACTGATCCTCCGGCACTTTGCAATCGAACACACGCAGCGGATTCGTCACCGCCCGCCGCTGGCAATCCGCGCACATTCTGCCGACCACCGGCTCCAGGGCCTTGCGCAGCGCGTCATTGAACTTCGCGCGATCGTTCGGACACCCCACCGAATTCAGCTCCAGATTCCAGCCCTCAATCCCCAGACGATCGAGCAACGTCGCCAGCATTTCCAGCACTTCCGCGTCCCGCGCCGGAGACTCGCTGCCCGCCGACGCCGGCCCAATCACCTCGGCGTCGATCTGATAAAACTGACGATAGCGACCCTTTTGCGGGCGCTCGCGCCGGAACATCGGGCCGATGCAATAAAGCTTGCTCAATCCACGGTCACCGAGTTTGTGCTCGATGTAGGCGCGCACGATGCCTGCCGTGGCCTCGGGCCGAAGAGTGAGAGATTGTCCCTTATCGCTCTCAGCCCTCCCTCGATCCTCCCACGTGTACATCTCCTTCGCCACAATATCGGTCTCTTCCCCCACGCCGCGCGCAAACAATTCCGTCGATTCGAAAATCGGCGTGCGAATCTCCTGGAAGTTGTAGGCGCGGAACACATCCCGCACCGCCGACTCCACAAAATTCCACAGCGCCGTTTCCGGCGGCAGCAAATCCCGTGTTCCTCGCACCGCTTTAATCATTCAGTTCTCAGTTCTCAGTTCTCAAATGCTTGTCATCCTGAGCGGAGACTTGTCTTTCGCTTTGCGAAAGACAAGTCGTAGTCGAAGGATCCCTCGCAGTTCAACCGTCCCGGCGACCTCTCAGGGAGTTCCTCCCCGGCTCATCCGAACCGCGGGCCAGAACGCCTTGACACTCTCGCCTCAACGCACGGTTGATAGGGATCCTTCGGCTCCACAAACCGGTTCGCGAAGCGAACCGGTTTGCTCCGCTCAGGATGACAACTCAGCATTCGCAACTCACCGCTCCCGCAAATACTCTTCCTTATACCCCAGATAATTCCGTGCGTATTGCAGAATCATCTCCTGATCCTTCTGATCCAGCTTCCGCCGGAATTTTCCGGGAGATCCCATCCACAACGAGCCCGGCTCCACTACCGCTTTCTCCGGAATCAGCGTCCCCGCCGCAATAATCGATCCGGCCCCAATCCTCGCGCCGTTCAGAATCACCGATCCCATCCCGATCAGGCAGCGGTCCTCGACCACACAGCCATGCAGCGTCACCGAATGCCCCACCGTGACGTACTCGCCCAACGTCACGCCATACGTGTTCTTCATCCCGTGCAACACGCTGCAATCCTGCACATTCGAGTGCGCCCCGATGCGGATCGCATACACATCGCCCCGCACCACCGCATTCATCCACACGCTGGCGTGCTCGCCCAGCACGACATCGCCAACGATCTGCGCCGAATCGTCCACGTAGCAGCTCGAGGGAATCGTCGGCCTCACACCTTTATAAGATCGAATCATGATTCTCGTATGACCATCAAAGCCTGTCATCCTGAGCGAAGCGAAAGCTTGCCCTGAGCGAAGCGAAGGACCCATGCAACCTGCCGGTACTATCCATGCTGCCGACCTGCCCACTAGTCCCACCGCAAAGCGCACCGGCGGAACACCGAACATAGCACGCCGCCACGTCACTTCGTAATCCAGATTTCCCACTCCGGGAACGGTCCTAAAAAGAACCCCGCGCCGTCACTGCATTCTCCGTCCCTTGATGCTATACAACACTTGGTTTCCCTTTGTTCCGCGGAAAAGCTTTCCGGCCGCGCATGCCTAGGATGCGCATCCCTGGCACTTTTCCACGGAACGATCCCAGCCGGCACCCGGCAAGCTTGCGGGACACTCGCCTCCGAGCCTCATCTTGACCACAGGGTGGGCTCCATGCCGCGCACTTCGCTTTTTATTATTCGCATCCTGGCTTCCTCTCTATTGTTCGCAGCGTTGGCCCTCGCCCAGGACTCCGCCACCGGCGCGATCCGCGGTGCGGTGGTCGATCCTCACGGCCTTCGCATCCCCGGAGCCGACATCGTTGCGGTAAACACCGCCACCGGCCGCCGCTACTCCGTCACCACCGACTCGGAAGGCCGCTTCGCCCTGGATCTTCTTCCCCCCGGCGATTACACGGCCCGTGCCGTCGCCCAAGGCATGTCGCCGCAGATCACCCCACAGCTGCACGTCGACGTCGGAGGCGCCGCCGAACTTGAATTTCGCCTCACCATCGCGGGCGCTCAGGAAAACATCACCGTCTCCGGCGATCCGCAGCTGGTCGAAACCCAGCCCAGCGCCGTTTCCACCATTCTTGACGAGCGCGCTCTCCAGGATCTTCCTCTCAACGGCCGGCGTTTCTCCGACCTCATGCTGCTCTCCCCCGGCGTCACGCAAGACCCGCGCAGCCTCACTTCCGCCACCAGCGGCGATCTCTCCTTCGGTGGCATTCGCGGATTTCAGAACAGCTTTCTCGTCGACGGCGGCGACAATAACAACGGCTTCTTCGCCCAGGCCCGCGGACGCTACCGCGCTCCCTACCAGTTCTCCAACGAGGTCGTGCAGGAGTTCCGCATCTCCACCAATTCCTACGGCGCCGAACTCGGACGTGCGGGTGGCGCCGTCGTGAACGTGGTCACCAAGTCCGGCTCGAATCACATCCACGGCACCGGTTTCTACTTTCTCCGCGACAGCGCATTCGGCGCCTCCAATCCTTTCATGTCCTTTAAACCGCACAACCGGCAGCAGCAACTCGGAGGCACCATCGGTGGTCCGCTCAAGCAAAACAAGATTTTCTTCTTCGCCGGATTCGATCAGCACTATTTCCACGATGCCAACGTCGTGGAGTTTCTCAACGGAAGCATGCAGCTCGTTCCCCAACCCTCACCGGGGGCCGCTACTCCAGGCGACTATGATCCCAGCGACCACGATCTGGTCTTCGCCGCCGCTGCCTATCTCACCTCCCTGGCCGGAACCTATCCCGCGGCCCAAATCGGCAATGCTTCCTATGCCAAGCTGGATATCAACCTCACCCCGCGCCATCAACTGACTCTTCGCCTCAACACCTCGCGTTATTGGGGATCGAACAACGTCTTCCTCGATCCTGCCAGCCCCGTCACCTACGATTCCAACAGTAACAACGGCACCGAAACCGTTGCCACCGAAACCGGATCGGTCGCCCTTGTCTCCAGCCTGACTCGGCGCTTCACCAGTCACCTGCGCGCACAGTTCTCCCGCGACCTGCAGCAGTCCTACACCAATACCAGCGACACTCTGGTCAAAATCCCCAACATCTTCGACAACATGGGACGCTCCAACCTTCTCCCGCGTGCCACCCGCGAGCACCGCGCCCAGCTCGCCGAAACGCTCAGCTTCGAAACCAGCCGCCACAGTTTCAAGTTCGGTGGTGATTCGCTCCGCACCTGGGTCTATGACTTCTTCCCCAGCCAGCAGAGTGGCGAATATCTTTTCTACCCCCTCAAGGTCAATCCCTACACCTTCCAGCCCATGGAGGGCGGACTCAATCTCACTCCGCTCCGCGCCTACGCCCACGCCATGCCGCACTACTATCTGCAGAATTTCGGCAGCGCCGTCTCTCATCCGGATTCGAACGACTACGCCGCTTTCGCCCAGGACACCGTCCGCGTCACCGACCATCTTGCCGTGAATGTTGGCGTCCGCTGGGACCTGCAGACTTTCTCCACCTCCGGCCTTATCTCCAATCCGCTCTTTCCACCCTCGGGCAAAGTTCCCTTCAAGCCGTACAATTTCGCTCCCCGCGCCGGGCTGGCCTATTCCATCGGCAAGACTCGGCCGCTCGTAGTTCGCGCCGGATACGGCATCTTCTACGTCCGCATCCCCCAGATTTACAACTCGGTCGTCGCCACCGACAACGGCATCACCGACGCGCAGGTTTTTCTGAACCGAACGCATCTGTTTGACCAGCTCGCCTTCCCCACTTACCCCAACCCGCTGGTTACCTGCTCGCTGTCGTCAACATCCTGCGCGTTGCCCTCAGGTTTCACCCAGGGTGTCACGCACAACGTCTCCGCCTTCGCCTCTAACTTCCTCACGCCCCGCGTGCAGCAGACCAGCGTGACGCTCGAAAAAGAAGTCGCCGATCGCACCACCGTCGCTGTCTCTTATCTTTATGTCCACGGGGAACACCTCATCCGCGCCCTCGACGTGAATCTGCCGCAGCCCGTCGCCCTCACCTATCCCCTTTTCAATTCCACCGGCTCGATCTTTCAGGGCGGCTATTACACCGTCGATTCGTTCGCCACCTGGCAATTCACCCGCACGCTTGAGTGCCCATTCCCGCCCTGCATCAATCCTCTGGGACGCCCCATCTCTCAACTCGGCGCCATCAATGAATTCCAGAGCGCCGCCTCCAGCGTCTACAATGGCGCCACGCTTTCCATCAATCGGCGCATAGCCCGCGGCACGTACCTGCGCCTCTCCTACACTTACGCTCGCGCGATCGACGACGGCCAGGACACCCTCGTGGCCGGCCAGCCCGCCACCGTGCAGAATTCCTACAACCCCAACGCCGACCGCGGTCCCAGCGTCACCGACCAACGCAACCGCGTCAACGCCGCTTTCTCCGCCGAGCCTCGCCTGTTCCACCGCGGCCACGAATTTCTCGGCTACGTTTTCAATGATTGGAAACTCTCCACCGTCTTCACCTACGGCAGCGGACGCCCGGTCAACGCCACCGTGGCCGGCGACCCCAACCAGGACGGCAACGACCTCAACGACCGTCTCCCCGGCTACAGCCGCAACGCCTTCACCGGGCCCGACTACGCCACCACCGACCTTCGCCTCACGCGTATATTTCGTATCGGCGAGCGTTACAAGCTCCACTTGATCATCGAGTCTTTCAATCTTTTCAACCGCGACAACCAGCGCGTCGCCATCACCTCCAACGGCCTCACCGTCAACGCCACCACGTTCGTGCAGAACTCCACCACGGCGGGCATCGCTCCCTATCCCGCGTATTACCAGCAACCGCAGAATTTCCTGAAACCCAACGCCGCCTACGCCCCACGCCAGCTGCAGCTGGCCCTGAAGTTCATCTACTAGTCAGGACTTCGTGCACTGCAAGCGGTTTAGGGAAGGGCACGACTTCAGTCGTGCCACGCAACGCCAATAAACACGCGGGCTTTAGCCCCTTGGCGACACTGGACTTTGAACCAAGCCGGCCTGGCTTTCTGTTCGCGTCCCCGTGCCTCCGTGTCTCCGTGGTAGAGACTCCCTCACCCCAAGACAAACCAACCAAATTGGGAGTAAAACAATCAAAACGGGGCGTCCGGGAGATAGGACGGAAGATGAAAAACCTTATCGGACTACTCGCAGTCTGCCTGCTGTTTTCGCTCTCAGCGTTCGCCCAACATCACGGCGGTGTCGGGGGTGGCGTTGGACACATTCCCTCTCACGGCCCGGCTCCGATGCGCGGCGCTCCGCATCCGCCACAGGAGAACCGTCACTTCAACGACAAAGCCGGCCATCCTGACGCGCCTCACGTTCATTCCAACGGCAAATGGATCGGCCACGATACTGGCCGCGACGATCCTCACTACCACCTCGACCATCCCTGGGAGCACGGACGCTTCACCGGCGGCTTCGGCCGCGGCCACGTCTGGCATCTCGCCGGCGGAGGCCCGCGGCGCTTCTGGTTCGGCGGCTTCTATTTCGGCGTCGCCGACTTCGACATTGGCTTCTGCAACGACTGGCTCTGGGATAACGACGACGTTGTTATTTACGAGGACCCCGACCACGACGGCTGGTACCTGGCCTACAACGTCCGCCTCGGCACCTACGTCCACGTCCAATACCTCGGAAGTTAACCGCCGCGGAGTGCGGCTTTGGATGCTGCGGGGTGCCCCACTTCTCGTCGCATTTGCGAGAAGTGGGAACCTTACGACCGTGCGATTAAGGCGTGGGCCTGACGTTGTGGTTCATGTGGAAAAAGTTCGACGGATCGTACTTCTTCTTTAAGGCAACCAGGCGGTCGTAGTTCTGTCCGTAAGCGGCGCGGGCAGACGCATCGCCCTCGTCTGAAACATAGTTGCCGTAAGACCCCTCCACCAGATATGGGCGTAGCGCATTCCAGCACTCGCGCGTCCATCGGACATTTTTCTCCGTCTCGGACGGGCTCTCCCAATTCGACCAAAGCATAAGGTTGTACGAATGTTGGCGATGCGGAAAAGCGGTGTCCGTGACAGGCACCCGCGTCGCCGCTCCGTGCCAGTGCTCCAGAAACGGTGCAAAGCTGAATGGAGAGGGACTTTTTCCGCAGAACTCCGAGAGCGCCTGCATGGCGTCGTCTGTGAGACCACGGAGGAAGTTTGACTTTACGTACGTCAGGCGCCCGGGCGGAAAGAACGCCTCGAACATACCTTGCAACTGGAGATAGCTCATCGTGGTGATTGCATCCGCGATCGGCGGGCCGAATGCGCGCAACGGTTTCAAAACCTTTTCGCCCTCGGACGGATCGCCGCACCAGCAGGCCGCGATTCCGAAAACGGGTGTGCCGTCGGGCAAGTTGAAAGAGCCACCCTGAATGACGAGTTCGTCCGGGATCGTAGTTGAGTAATCCCGGAAGAACTTGAGCACCTCCAGCGCTTTCGCAGCCGGATGGAAAACCGCGCCGCCCAGAATTGGCCCGTGCTCGTACAAACGGTATTCCAGCGAAGTGACAATCCCGAAATTTCCGCTGCCGCCGCGGATGCCCCAGAAAAGGTCCGCATTCTCGTTTGCGTTCGCGGTGAGCAGCCGGCCATCGGCAGTAACCACGTCCGCGCCGATCACGTTGTCTACGGCCAGCCCGTGCTTGGCGTGCAAGTGCCCCCATCCACCGCCGAGCGTCAGGCCGGCGATACCGGTTTTTGGGACCACTCCCAATGTTGTGGCTAGGCCGAACGCCTGCGTTTCGCGGTCAAATTCGCCCAGCACCAGCCCGGTCTCCGCGCGCGCCGTTCGCCGCACGGGATCGACGCGTATGCCCTTCATGGTCGAAAGATCAATCATGAGGCCGGCTTCGCAGACGGACTTTCCTGCCACGCTGTGCCCACCGGCGCGAACCGCCACCTCCAGGTTATTTTCATGCGCGAACCGCACGCAAGCGATGACATCCGCTGCGCCCGTGCAGCGCGCAATCACCGCCGGGTGCCGGTCGATCATCGCGTTCGGAACGGTGCGGACCGCGTCATAACCTTCCTGACCGGGACAGAGAACCGTCCCGCGAATTGCAACTCTGAGCTTTTCCATTGCGGCGACGTCCATTGGAAATCTCCTTCCGGACCGTTGGGCCAAGACAGCCTCCGCCTGCTAGAGGATCACGATGATATATCAAACTTTGGCTCTTTGTTGTGTCGGTACTGAGAGGCCTCTTACTCCACTGCATCCCCACTTCCGCGGGCTGAAACTCGCTGCTGCATCCCCGCCAAAGGCGTAACATCTAATGGGTTGAGATCTGACTATGGGAAACACTTTCAAGACCGCGTTTCTGCTCACGCTGCTCACGCTGCTTCTGATGTTCATTGGCCGCTACTTCGGCGGCCAGAACGGAATGATTCTGGCCCTGATCTTCGCCGCCGTGATGAACTTCGTCTCCTACTTCTTCTCCGACAAGATCGCGCTCGCCATGTATCACGCGAAACCCGTCACCCGCGAGGAATTGCCCCGCGCTTACGCGGCCGTCGAGCGCCTGACCCAGAAAATCGGCATCCCCATGCCGAAGATCTACGTGATTCCCACCGAGTCGCCCAACGCATTCGCCACCGGACGCAATCCCAGCCACGCCTCGGTCGCTGTCACCCACGGAATTCTTGGACTGCTCAACGACGAGGAACTTGAAGGCGTGCTGGCGCACGAGCTCGGCCACGTCAACAACCGCGACATCCTGATCAGCTCCGTGGCGGCGACCATCGCCGGCGCCATCACCATGCTGGCCAGCATGGGACGCTTCGCCATGATCTTTGGAGGCATGGGAGGCGGCGGCCGCGATCGCCGCGGCGGAGGTCTCTCCGCGCTCTTCATGCTGATCGTCGCACCCATCGCGGCCGGTCTTATTCAGCTTTGGGTTTCGCGCACACGCGAATATCAGGCCGACGCCACCGGCGCACACTTCACCGGAAATCCGTACGCATTGGCCAGCGCTCTGCAGAAGCTCGACACCTACTCGCGTCGCGTGCCCATGCAGGCCACGCCTTCCACAGCGCACCTGTTCATCATCCAGCCCCTGCTGGGCATGACCTTTGGCAGCCTGTTCTCTACCCATCCCCCCATCGCCAAGCGCATCGAGCGCCTGACCGGGCGGCCCGCGGAGTTTACGCAGTAAGCAATAAGCTGTCAGCTCTCAGCTGTCAGCCGTCAGCTTTCAGTCAGAAACACTGCAAGCTCAGCCGACGCGCACGTTCCCGGAGTGGATCACCGGAGCAGAAAAATTGTCATCCCGAGCGAAGCGAGGGATCCAGAGTTTAGCTGATGGCTGAGAGCTGATGGCTGACAGCCGGTCCCATGACGTACGTAACTCCGCCTCCCCCGAACCTGATAGTAAAATCGAGCCAATGTCGCCCGAGACCGCCAGCGCCGTATCCCATAAAGCTGCCGAACTTGAGAAAGCCCTCGGCCGCGTAATTCGCGGCAAAGACGATGTCGTCCGCCTCGCGCTGGTCAGCATCTTCGCCCGCGGCCACCTGCTTATCGAAGGCGTCCCCGGAGTCGGCAAGACCACCCTGGGACAGGCCCTCGCCCGCGCCATCGATTGCACGTTTCAGCGCGTGCAGTTCACCAGCGACATGCTGCCCTCCGATGTTCTGGGCATCTCCGTCTATTCGGCGATGGAGCAGGAGTTCGAATTCAAGCGCGGCCCGGTTTTCACCAACGTCCTGCTGGCCGACGAGATCAACCGCACCACGCCCAAGACGCAGTCCGCGCTGCTGGAAGCCATGAACGAAGGCCAGGTCACAGTCGACGCGCATTCATACCAGCTGCCGCAGCCGTTTCTGGTCATCGCTACGCAGAACCCGGTCGAGCATCACGGAACGTATCCTCTGCCCGAATCGCAGCTCGATCGATTTCTGATGCGCGTGCGCATGGGCTATCCCCACGCGCAGGCCGAGCGCGAAATCCTGCGCGCCGAGGTGGGCGCGGAACATCTGCAAGAGCTTCGCCCGGTTCTCACCGGATCTGACGTGCTGGAGATGCAGCAGGCCGTGAAGCAGATTCGCGTGGATGAATCTCTGGTGAGTTACGCGCTCGAAATCGTCCGGCGCACTCGAGAGTCGGAATATTTGTCGTTGGGAGTCTCTCCCCGCGGATCGCAGGCGCTTTATCGCGCCGCGCAAGCCATGGCCTTCTTAGAAGGCCGCACCTTCTGCACTCCCGAAGACTTCAAGCCGCTGGCCGTGCCGGTCTTCGCCCACCGCGTGGTCGTCAATGGTCACTACGCCTCGACCCTCAAAAAGTCCGAGCAGTCCGACGACGTCGTCCGCGAGATCGTGGAGAGCGTCGCCGTGCCGGTGTGAGCAGTGGCAGGTTTCCTCGGTGTCCCCTGTGTCCTCTGTGGTTAGTTCTTCTTGTGTGTCCTCTGTGGTTAGTTCTTCTTGTTCCGCCACGAACGCTATAATTCTCCCGCTATGTCATTCCTTCGTTTCCTCATGCTGCTCTCCCTTGTCTGCTGGATCGGCGGGCTGATCTTCTTCGCTTTCGTGCTCGCGCCCACGGCATTTCAGGTTCTGCCCAATACCCACCTGGCCGGCAACGTAGTGGGACGAGCGCTGGACAAACTGCACTGGATCGCCATCTTCTCCGGCGTTGTCTTTCTGCTCAGTTCCCTCGTCTACAGCCGCCTCACCGAAGGCACAGCGCACGTCTTCGCCGCCCGCCACGTGCTGATCTGCCTGATGCTCGCGCTCACGTTGCTCTCCCAGTTCTGGATCATGCCGCGCATGGACACGCTGCGCGCATCGGTTGGCGACTTCGCTTCCGTTCCGCTGAACAATCCGGCGCGGATTCAGTTCGATGCGCTGCATGTCTGGTCCACGCGCGTAGAAGGAGCAGTGCTGTTGCTGGGATTGGTGGTTGTGTGTCTGACTGCGCGGGCTATTAGCTCTTAGCCCTTGGCTCTTGGCTTGAATTCCGCTCCACGACGCTCTGCATGGGAAGGGCGTTTGGGCAATCCCGACCCCATCATTTATCATGAAGGGTTAAGCCACGATCGCCGGCCCGATATGCAACTGGCGCGGCGATCCGCTCCGCTGACTGCACCACGATCCAGTTAAGAGCCAAGAGCTAACAGCCAAGAGCTTCCTCATGAAAACCGGCATCATTGGCCTACCCCAGGTAGGCAAAACATCGTTGTTCCAGATTCTCACCAAGGCACATCTTTCGGATCAAGCCCGCGCCAACCCGCGTGAGGCTCACGTCGGCGTCGCCAAAGTTCCCGACAACCGACTGGATCGTCTGGCCGCGCTCTACAGCCCGAAGAAGCTGACGCATGCCTCAGTCGAGTACGTCGACGTGGGCGCCATCGGCCAGGACGCGCTGAAGGAGACCGCCTACATCGGGCATTTACGCCAGGTGGACGCCCTCGCCCACGTGGTGCGCGCTTTCGACGATCCCTCGATCCCCCATGTGGGTGCAATCGATCCCCTACGCGACATCAAGAACGTCGAGTTCGACCTGATGGTCAGCGATCTTGGCCAGATCGAAAAGCGCTTGGAGCGCCTGGAGAAAGATCTGAAAAAGATGAAGACTGCGGAGCTCGAAAAAGAATTCGATCTGCTGAAGCACGCCAATGCGCACCTCGGCACCGAAAAGCCTCTGCGCGAAATGGAGATGACGCAGGAGGATAAGAAGCGCCTCCGTGGCTTCATGTTCCTCAGCGAGAAGCCGATCTTTTACGTGCTCAACATCGGGGAGTCGACGGAACTGGGCAAGGAACTCGAAGAAGCCGTGAGCAAGTACAAGCTGACGGAAATTGCGGGGCGTCCCAACTCCGCGGCCACGGCGATCTGTGGCAAGGTCGAAGCCGAACTGGCCGAGATGAGCGATGCCGATGCTGCCGAGTTCTTGTCGAGCTACGGGCTTACCGAAAGTGGCCTGGTCCGTCTCATTCGCACGACGTACAAGCTGCTCGGCCTGATCTCTTTCTTCACCGCCGGCGAAGACGAATGCCGCGCCTGGACCATCCCCGCGCACAGCCGGGCGCAAGAAGCGGCGGGGGCGATTCACTCCGATCTGGAAAAGCATTTCATCCGCGCCGAGACCATTCGCTGGGACCAACTGCTCGAAGCCGGCTCCGAGGCCAACGCGCGCGCCAAAGGCATGCTGCGGCTCGAGGGCAAAGACTACATCGTGCAGGATGGGGACGTGATGCACATCCGGCACAGTGGGTAGTACCGAGTCGCGAGTACCGAGTAGCGAGTTCACAAGGAAAAGCAGCTAATGGCCGCGCACTATCGAGATCTGGTCGCATGGCAGAAGGCGATGGACTTGGTTGCCGCAATCTACGATGCAACCGACACCTTTCCGAAGCGAGAGACTTACAGTTTGACTGACCAGATTCGCCGAGCTGCGGTTTCGGTTCCTAGCAACATCGCCGAAGGGCAGGCCCACTGCAGCAACCGCGAGTTTCTTCACTTTCTTCGACACTCGCCCGGTCGCTGGCAGAAATGGAAACCCAGATACTTATCGCCCAGCAGAGAACTTACCTTTCGGAATCGCAAGCGGCGGAGCTTCTGAAGCGCGCTGATGAAGTGAGCCGCATTCTGAGCGGTCTCATCAATTCTCTCAAGGAGAAGGAAAACTCGCGCGGGAACTGAAACTGAAATTCCTGCTTTTGATTCCGTAGGCATCCACCTGCGCAGCAAGAGATTGACTCGGTACTAGGTACTCGGCACTCGGTACTCACAACATGCAACCCATCCTGATCAGCATCTTGCTCGGCCTGACCGCCGCTGCCGCCAATGTATTTGGCGGGGCAATTATCGTGCAGCGGAGGTGGGAGCGGCACTATCTCCGCTACTTTGTGGCTCTGGGCGCGGGATTCATGCTGGCCACCGCGCTGGTCGAGATGATTCCCGAGAGCCTCGAACTGCGTGGGAAGTCGGCAGCCTTCCTCGTGCTGCTCGGCTATCTCATCATTCACTTTTTCGAACACACGGTCACGCCCCACTTCCACTTCGGCGAAGAAACACATCACGACCAGTTCATGCACTCGCACAAGGGATATTCCGTGTTGTTGGGTCTTATCATTCACACTTTTTTTGACGGCATCGCCATCGCCTCGGGATTTCTGGTTTCGAATGCGCTGGGCTGGCTGATTTTCATCGCCATCTTCCTGCATAAGATTCCCGAGGGTTTCACGGTAAGTTCGGTCATGTTGGCCAGCGGGCGCAGCCGGGGGACGGCGTGGGGAGCGTCGGTGGTCCTGGGCGGTGCGACACTTGCGGGCGTTTTGACCATGGCGCTCTTTCGCCACCACGTGAGCGCGGGCCTCCCGCTGGCGGCGGGTGTCACGATTTATGTGGCGGCTTCGGATCTCGTCCCGGAGGTCAATAAGGAACCGTCCGTCAGCATGGCGTTGCTGGTGTTTGTGGGGGCAGCATTCTTCTTTTTGTTGGAGACCTGGTTGCACGTGCACTGAGGGCGGCTCGAGTTTTCCAGGGGAACAGGAGAAGCCGCTCTGGCTAACGCGTCGTGACTACCGCCCCGGCAGCGTTGTCCCGTTGAAATCCGATCTTGTCCAGCATGGGTTGGATTTCTGGGTTGGACATGAACAATTTCCAGACGAGGCCGGTGCGGTAGTTCTCCACCATGACCACAATCGGCGCCTGATCCAGGCCCATATAGACGGGAGAGAACCAATTCCGGGTGAGATTGAAAGCGTCGTGCGGACCATAAACTCCCCAAAGACGGTCGCCGAGTTCCCGATAAAAAAACTTGAGCGCGGCCATCGAGGCCTGGGGGGTATAGGGAAACGACGAGAGCGCGCCCGTCGGCGTGATGGTGCCATCGTCGTTCGCCCGGTCCGGAGAGTGGGCAAGATAGCCTAACTGATCGTCACTAGCCGTCAGCCCCCAATCATCGGGGCCATAGCCCTGGAAGTGGCTGGGGTTGGCCTCGCAGTACGCCAGATTGATGAGCGCCATATTGCGGTTGTTCTCAAAGTAATCGGCGTACCGGTCGCGGATGCCGCGGGGATCGAAGCCCATGAACGAGTAGTGCGTGAAAAACAACGGACCGCCCGTGCCTACGCCAACGTCAAGCTTGATGCCGTAGTAACTATGACCGTTTTGATAGAGGTTTCCTTCGCTGGAGCCCGACCATCCGCTGCGATAGGCGGCCGCCGACGCCGACTGGCCCGCCCATCCCGTGTAGTAGAGTTCAGCCGGAACGCCATGCGTGGGCGACGCAATCGCCAGCAGGTACGTGATCATGGTCTCGTTGAATCCGGTGAGCCGGTGATCGATGTACCAGGACCACTGCGGAGACCAGTGCCACAACAGCGCATTACTTTCCGGGGAGCGCCGGTACCAATCCCATTCCACGGTCTCCCAGAGCTGGGTAATTCTCCGGTAAACGTTTTGTTCGGCTTCACTCTCTCCCTTAAAATACTGGCGGGCGGCCAGCAGTCCTTCCATCAGAAACGACGTTTCCACCAGATCGCCGCCGTTATCAAACAGACCGAATACCAGCATGCTCTGAGCCGTGTAGCCATTCAGGAAGTGGGGCCAGGCGCCGTGGTAGCGTGGGACCTTCTCCAAAAAATCCAGGATTTGCGTAAGACGTTCGATGCCCTGTTCGCGCGTAATGAACCCGCGATCCACTCCCACAATGAGAGCCATGACGCCAAAGCCGCTGGCGCCGGTCGCGACAATGCGGTCGTCTCCGGGAATATTTTCACGCGTCGCCCCCGCCACCAGGTGACCCCCTTCCCAGTAGTATCGGAAACACGCTTCCTGCAGCATCGTCAGCAATTCATCGTCGGACAGTTCTCTGGTCGACGCGCTGGCCGCGCCGGATAACGCAGACCGGCGGTAGACGCGGTCCACAGCCCTGACCCGGTAAGCAGCCTTCACGCCCGGCCGTCCCAGAAAGTCGGTGTAGCGGTTGAGGCCCGCAGTCTGAATCCCGATCGGTTGTAATTTGTGTCCTTCCAGCGAGCGGTAGATTTCATAGTTCTGCAGATCGTTGTCTGCCACCGCGTCCCAGCTGATGTCGATGTGCCGGTCATAGCCTTTGGCACGCACGCTCTGCGGCGTCGGCGGAGTGCTTCTCACCTCAGGCGCAACCGGCGTAGCCGCGCTTTTGTCGTCGATTTTGATCTCATCGATGATTAACGTTCGCGGCGTGTCATCGGCCGCGCTCTGGCCAAAGTGCACGCTGTGCAACTCGCGCGCCTGAAAGGGATGAATGGAGGCCGTCATAAACTCTGCCAGCGGCAGCCGCACCTGAACCCACCGTTTGGCCGGCAAGTCGCCGGCGATGCCGTCCAGCTTCACCGGGGCCGTAAAATCGTGCTCCTTATCCTCCAATTGAATAAATGGCAGGTCAGCGGCAGGAATCCCATCCGGCGAATAGCACCAGATGTAAAGCGTGTCGCCGCGAAAATCCGCTTCGCGGTTGCGGATGCTGACCACCCGCACTTCCGCCTCCCAGCTTCCGCCTACCACCGATCGCCACTGCAGGCGCAACGCGTTCGGGGGAGTGAAGAAGTTCTTTTTTTCCACGGGCAGCGCTCCGGACAGCAACTGAACGCTGCTGGGAAACACCGACCGGCCACTACTGTAGTAGTAATAATCGGACGTGATGCTGTTGTCGAACACCACGTGGTTGTAGTAATCCGTAGCGCCGAACGCACCGCAAGGAAGGACAATCAGGACCAAAAGGCGGAAGAACTGACAGGCCAAACGCGCCGCGCACTCCCCGGTTTGGACAGATGGAGAGAGTTTCATTGCACTCAAAACCGCAGTCTACCATACTGAAAACAGACAGCTCAGGGTGCAGCAAGAAGGTGCAGTGAGAAACGGTAAATGCCTGAAAGAATGGAGCCGACGAGCGGACTTGAACCGCTGACCTGCCGATTACGAATCGGCTGCTCTACCAACTGAGCTACGTCGGCCTATGCAGTGTTTATGCGGCTTCGGACGCTTTCAACCAGTCGCCCTGTGTCACAAAAAGGTCACAAGGCATTCAGCGTTTCTTCTTTCTGGGCTTCACCGTCTTGGTCACGAGAGACTCCAGTTTCCGCATAGCCTTGCGCCCCTGCTTGCGTGATTCCAGCATTATATAGTGCCTGCGCGTGACCGCGCTGTCAGCATGCCGGAGAATCTTGGATGCAATCTCTGGATCGACCCCCAGGTCGAACAAGATCGTTGCAAGCCCGCGCCGCCATCCATGCCATCCATGCCAGCGCTCTCCGACTTTTGGAATTATAGAACGTCGTGCGAGGTTGTCCAAGTTCAAGGCGAAGCCCTTCTTCTCCCCGCTGAAAATCCAAGTGCTGTCTGCGTTCCGCTTCCGGTGAGCATCGAGCAACGTTTTCAATAGGCTGATGACCGGGACAACGGCTTTGCTCTCTGGTGTCTTCGTTTGATCGACAGCAGTTCTCCATACGGCTCTGCGAACGAACAATTCTTCTCCCGTGTAGTCGGGCCATTGCAGGCCGCGAACCTCGCTTTCCCGCAATCCAGATAACGCGGCTGTGCCAACGGCTGTCCTCGCGGGTTCGTCAAGCGTCTCCAAAAAATACTGAAGGTCAGCAAGTGAATAGGCGTGCCCCTCAAAGTCCGACCGTCGGCCAGAAGCAAGAGCACCTTGTACCGGATTCACCCCATTGATGAACCCGAGTCTCTTGGCGTGGGAGAAGATCGCCGATGCTGCCGATTTGATCCGTAGCAAAGAGCCGTGTGAAAGGTCTTTCGAGTCGAGCAGCCGCTGAATGTGGACCGTCTGAACATCACGAAGGCGGAGTTCGCCGATAACAGGCGTAACGTTCAGCTTGATGGTGTCGCGGTAGAACCGGAACGTTGATGCTTTGCGCTTAGCTTCGACAAATGGAAGGTAAAACTTCTCAACGAAATCAGAAACAGGGAGGGAACCCTCGGCAGCACCGCCCTTGGTTTCCTTCGCGAGTTCGATATCGGCCAGCGGCCACACATCACGCGCAGAACGATATTCGTCATTGATGGGAGCAAGGCGCTTGCGAATGAGGCGCCGTTGGACTTTACCATCGCTATCTACTTCTGTGGTCCTGAAGCGGACATACCATGCACCAGATTTCTGCTCAACTGATCCCCTCTGCATGAGCAAAAGTATATAGCGGCCTCTTCGCCTCGCATTTGATTTTCGCGACTCGTCTCTCGATTCGCCGTGAAATTTATTTTCGGTTTCGAATCAAGTACTTGCGAGAACTCTCTTAGAAATGCGGTCTGGGGTGGTTAGAAGGCAGCTCGAAACACTGCAAAAGCACTACAAAGGCCGAAGAAAGACGGACGAAGAAAAGGCGGCGTAACGCCTAAAAATGCCCTGTTTCTGTAACAGCGTTCCAGACACAGTGAAGAGGTTCTCGAACTATGGACAACACGGACATTCTCACTGTTGAAGAAGTTGCTGAGCTACTGAAAGTCAGCATCGGATGGGTCCACGCGAAGACCCGCGCACGTTCGCGCAATCCACTTCCCTGCTATCGGCCCGGAAAATACCTGCGCTTCAGTCGTGAGGAAGTTCTCGTTTGGCTGCGCTCGACCTCGAACATCAAAAAGGGGAAAAGGCAATGACGAAGAAAGAGAAGCAAGCATTTCGTGAAGGCGTCGAAGAGGGTTTTGTCAGAGCTGCAGAACTAAGCGGGGATCCCGACAAGATTCTCCGCCAGTTCCGGCTCGTGAGCCCAGTCTTCGACACTAACGTAACTGGCCGTCGATGGGCGGAGTCCGCAAAATGAGTGCAGCAGTTCGAAGAACAATTTCAGGGTTCCCAAGGAGGGAACACCATCATGGTAGTCAAGAAGAACACCCGTCCAGAATATCTACCGCCTAGATTGACAGCAGAAAAAGCGACAGGCAACAACGCCCTTGACGCTCTCGGCTACACAATGTTCCCACACATCTTCACTGACCTTTCCCAGCGCTACGGTCCTGACGGCCAGCTGAGTCAGCTTATCGTCGTTCTGTTTTTTCTCTGGGATGCCACAGTTGGGCACGCGCAGAAAGAAGACTTCGACCGGAAGAAAGGCAACCCGCAAGGCCGAATCTCTCTCCGCCAAATCCCCATCCGTCGCCAGCAGACGAGCAAGTGGTTGCATGCACTGCTCGCTGCCGGACTCTTCAGAAGGCTAGAGAAAGCGCAGCATGACTCGAAAGTCGGCTCGCTTTACGAATACAACAACCAGACTGAAACAACCGAGTGGGTTGACTTTTTCGAACGCGCGGCCTGGGCAGTGCAACTGAAAGGCGATCTATCAGAGAAAGGTGACCCAAGCACTGAGCAGTTCGCTCGCTTCTTCCTCAAGCGTACCCCGGTTCCGACCTCTCCGGCTGACGATATCTTCGCAACGCCTGAAGAGCACCGCGCAGAGGTAAAGAAACTCCTCGCGAAGCGCAAGGAGGGAAGATGACTGACCGCATACTCGTCAAAGACAAACTCAACGGCCTCTTTTCACAAGCGTTCTACGACGGAAGTTATCACGACTCGACAGGCTTCCGCACTGCTGCATCGGAAGAGGCGGCCCTGTCTTTCTACGAACTGACAGGTCATCGGCTATCTAACTGGTGCCAACTCCACGGAGACTTCAAAGATGCAACGAAGCGAGCCATATTTGAACCGTATCCGCACTGGTCTGAGCTGTACGACTCTTGCCGACGGATCGTTCAATCTCACAGCGAACTGAAAACAGAATGGTGGGGAGAAGTCACAGCGGCCAAACTGATGGGTGACGCAATGACCGTGCTTCGAGAACGTCATCACATGCAAGTTCCGAAGTGGTGGCTTCCGATTATGCGGCAGTTGCGCGAGAAGAAAGAAGTGCGATGACTGCGCGTGGTGCTGCCTCGTCACCACGGTGGTGTCGCCTCGTCACCTGTGTGGTGCTGCCTCGTCACCACGGTGGTGCTGCCTCGTCACCACGGTGGTGTCGCCTCGTCCCCTGTGTGGTGTCGACTCGTCACCACGGTGGTGTCGCCTCGTCCCCATCTTAAGAAGTCAGAAGAAGGTAAGAAGGGGATACAAGGGGAAGACCCCTTGTAGACTTAAGGCCCAAGCCAAGCGAAAAAGCGAGGAGCTTGTTGATGTGGGGCTTGGCAGCCCCACACCCCTGCCTTTTACTTTTCTTCTGACCAAGATCAAAGTCAAAATTGTTTTTTTATCAACCGAGCGAGCATAGAAACTGAATCGAAAAGGAGAACAAAAACTCTGATGGAAAACGATACGGAAAACCACAAAGGCCACGCGATAAAGGTCAAGCAAGTTGACGGTAAGATTTCCGCACTCTGGTATGCATGGGTAGATGGCAGCAAAATTAAAGCGGGCCATTGTACGGCGGAAGATGCTCTCAAATATGCGAAGGCTTCTATCGACAGAAACGAAGCTCGTAAGGCCACACCAGCCCCCACTGGTACTCCCGGCAGACAATTCATCAGCAGTAGCATCGAGCCAGAGAAGCTGGACAAAGCGCTAGGAACAAAAGAGGAAATAGACGACCTTTTGAAGGGTTTCTGATCGTTTCTATTGGCGTCACAGTTTTCGGCTTCATATTAGCCATGCAGTCGAACCATTCACAAAGCGAACAACAGCAGTTTGGAGACTTTCTCACTCGTGCGAAGCGACTGCTGGGCCCAGATTGCCCAGTATCAGGCTCTGGGCGATGGTGTCTGAAGACACCCTGCGGCGCGTACTTGTTCGAAACCCGAGACGCAGCAGTCGCCAGCCTGCTCGACCCGAACGACAAGTATTGCCGGGTGTTCGACCTGCTTCCCGGACCTGCACTGAATTGCATGAGCAGGCGCGACGACGCCGAAGACCGTGAATGGGAACGGCGGTTCGACAGAGAACGACAGCAGAGCGCTAAGGCTTAAGCACGGGCGCCTGTAGGAACGCGGGAAAAGAATGTGGAGCAGAGACAAGCACACAACACAGGGAAACTGATCTCCAAGATGCCCGCGCTGATTCCCATTCCCAGAACTCCCGTACTCGACCCCGAGGCCTGAACTCGTCGCGATCAGATCGCTGGACGCGCGCGAGTAGCACATAGCGCAGCACTCTCAAGCAACCCGGCTATCTGGCGGTGCTTGGTAAGTGCTGTACCTTCATCGTTCGCCCCATCGCCCTGTGTTCGCTGCTGACTCCTTGCCATCTGGTTGAGGAGACCCGGCTTACCACCCCCACGCCGTGGTCATTTTTGAATTTACCGTCTTGCAAGAATGCGTGCGCCGGGTTTTTGCTCACGTGCCCCATATGACGCTCTCGCGAATCGCGTGAGATTAGTGCGCCCAGTGCGCGTGGCGCCCGGCATTCAGCATTCCATTGCGCGGGTTGCGTCAGACTTCGCAGTCGCCCAACACGTGTTCCTACGCTCGTTCCCTAAAGCCGTTTGAGCGTGCCTGACGGCATGTGAGGGTGTCACAGGAGCGCAGATAGAGGGGAGGTCACTATGCGAATCAACTTGACCTTGACTGACGAACAAGATGCAGCGCTGCGACAGCGGCGACTCTCTCTGGGAGTTCCAATCGCTGAGCAGATTCGCCGCTCAATAAACCTGATGCTTTTTGCGGAGCAAAAGCCGCGAAAGAAATCGAACACCAAAACGAGTGCTGAAGTGCAGCTCTTTTCTGCTCAAGAAAGGGAGTGAGAAATGGCGAAGCTCTGTGAGTGCGGCTGCGGACAATCAACGCCGATTGCGAACAAAACAGACCCGCGTCGTTCTTGGGTGGAGGGACAAGCGCATCGCTTCATTCAAGGGCACAACAGTCGTGTGCGCCGTGTGCGCAGCGGTCCCTTTAAGCACGGACACTGGCTCGCTCATCCCGTTGAATATCAGGCATTCAAAGACGCTAAGAAGCGCTGCACGAACCCCAAGAACGCGAACTGGGACAACTACGGCGGGCGCGGCATCAAGTTTCTGTTCACGTCGTTCGAGCAGTTCTTCACTGAGTTGGGTCCTCGTCCAGAGGGAATGACTCTCGACCGCAAAGAGAACGACGGCAACTATGAATCCGGAAATGTGCGCTGGGCGACTCCGTTGCAGCAACGCATGAACCAGCGCCAGCGCCAGACAGCAGCATGAGACGACAAGACATCAGCGAAGCTCATAAGCACCACAGTGCAATCTCCGCTTCGATACGAGAGAAGCAAGAAGCTCGTGTCTTTGAATTGGGGGTGCCGCTCTGTCCGCAGCAGTATTTTTACAATGACCGCCCCGGCTGGGCATTATGGCGCAAGTACTCCAAGCGACTGCTCGACGCACGCGTGCTGGCTTACAGCGACGGCGACGCGCTGCTCTCCATCTGCAAAGCGGAGTTGAACGGTCAAGCAGAGTTGAAAGACAGACTTTTTCGTGAGACGTGGAAGCATCGAAAGCCCTTCGACGCTCCTGTGGTCGCTGGCGATTCTATCGCGGGCTTCATCAAGCAAGTAGCAGCGGACCGCGCCAGCTTTTCCCAGCGCCTGATTCCCACAGAAACAGTAACGCTAGACGAGCACGGCGGCCGTTATGAAGAGAGCGCTGAAGACGCTACGACCATCGCACGCAAGTATTGCATCGACTCCATAGCATCCCCGGACGTGGGCCAAGACCTAAAGCGGGCGTGCTCGCGCTGGTTGGAGACTTTAGAGACAGGACATCTGCGCGGCATCTTCTGGGATCCAGTTGAAGCTCGGCGCGTCATTGAGTTCGCAAAGCTGTACGGCGGCCTGCCCAACATTCTGCCGTGGGAAATCTGGGCGCTCGCAAGCATCTTCGCAACGAAGCGAGCTTCTGGCCTTCGCGTCTATACCGAAGTCTGGCTCTCGATGGCCCGAAAGAATGGCAAGACGCGCTTCGCAGCAGTCGTCGGCCTCTTCTGCCTGATCGCCGACCAAGAGGAATACGCCGAGGTTTATGCGGCCAGCACTGCGCGCGAGCAGAGTCGAATCGTCTGGCGTGATGCACGGCGCTGCGTCGGAGACAACCTCGAACTGACAGCGCACGTCAAGCGTTGGGCGGGCGAGCTTGCCGTGAAAGATACTGACTCGAAATTCTGCCCGTTAGCCAGTGAAGAAAAAAGCTTTCTCGGGGTGCGTGCGTCCTGCATCATCGCTGACGAAGTCGGCGTCTGGGAATCACGCGATGCCTGGGATGTCCTCGTGCAGTCGACTGTGAGTCGCACGCAGCCTCTGCAGATGGCAATCACGACGGCGCCAGCGCACCGCATGACGTTCGCGCACGAAAAGTTCTCTTGGTGCGAAAAGATTCTGCGCTCCATCGTGGCCGCCGACCACGTCTTCGCGGCTATCTACAGAATCGACGCGGAAGATTCTCCGAAAGACATCGTCGCGCTACGCAAGGCGAATCCGAGTCTCGGAACAACTTTGCAAGAGGCGCATCTCGTCCGCCAGATCGCCGAGCTGGAAGAGATGCCGTCTGGCCTAAACAACTTCCTTCAGTTTCACTGCAACATCACGCCTGAAAACTCTATTACGCGCCAAGGCTCGATTGCTGCGAAGAAATGGGACGCTTGCACAGGCTTCGAACTGATTGGCGAGACAGACCCCATGAAGGCGAGCGTGAAGTTTATGGAACTGAATTTCGACACGCCGTGTTACGTCGGGATCGACGTGGGGATGAGTGGAGACACGACCGCAGTCGCTCTGCTCTTTCCTCGTGCCCGCTTCTCGGAGAACGCCGAGCCGATCAAGCGCCCTACCGTTGTCGTACAGGTCTTTCAGCCGGAGGTCGGAATTCTTGAGAAGGAAAGATTGTGGGGAGTCCCACTTTCGGTTTGGGCGCGGCAAGGATTTTTGCAACTGCTTCCCGGTGACATCACTGACTTGCGCGAGATTAAGAAGCAGATCGTGGACCTGCATCAGAAGTTTCGCATTCGTGAATGCGGCTTCGACCCTTGGAGCTTTCCGACACAAGCAGCTCAGCTCAACGAGATGGGCATTACGTGTGTGGCGATCCCGCAAGTCCCTTCTCAACTTACAGCACCGATACAAGAACTGTCGAGTGCGATTCACTCTGGCGAGCTAGTGCACTTCGGCTCTCCGATGTTGGCGTGGATGGCGGGGAACGTCGTGTTCGCTGAGAGCGAGCGACACGCTGGACTCAAGCTAGAGAAGCTTAGCCCGAATGAAAAGATTGACGGGATCAGCGCCATCGTAAACGCCTGGCATCGGTATCTCTCAAACCCGCCGTCAGGTATGCCGATGATGTTCTTTATCGACAACAGTAACGGTGGTCCAGACATGAAAGCAGACGGCAAAGGTGGACTCGTGCCTCTCGCGCCGTCGCAACAGAAAAAACCAAACTAAAAAAGGAGCAACACAAAATGGCAAACAACCCAAATCTTTTTCAGCGCGTGATTGGTCGTCTCGCTTCTGCACTCGATGCACCGCGATACATCTCGAAGGAGGAAATGCTGGAGCAGATTTACAGCAGACCTCAGACCGAAATTCAACGCGGTGGCTGGGCAGTGCGCGTCAGTGACCTTCTTGACATCAAAGGGTTCATAGTTCGCTGTACCTGCGATGTGGAGTTTCCCTTTGCAGATGCGATTGAAGCCTGCGCTGACCATCAGTGTCCAAGCTGCAAAGAAAAGCTTCCGAACTTGCTGAAGTTCGTCGGTATCGACCCGAAAGAGACTCCCGTGCAGCAATGGGCTGGGATTTTTCTGTCGAAGTTGCCGCGTCGTCCGTTCAATGTCGACCAGCGTCGCGCAGCGGGACCGATAAAGTTCGGTGACTGGGACTCTAATTTGCCAAACGACAACGTAGCCGCACCACTCGGGTCTGACGGGAGCTGGGTGTAAAGCGATGATGTCCGCCCCGAAAGCGTGCAGAGAAAGCGGCTGCGGGAAGATCGCAGTCGCTGACGGTCTCGGCTTCTGTGCGGACCACAAGGCGCACAACTCGTGCGCGACTGCGCGTGCGGAGAGATACAAACACGATGCCGTAGCGAAGATGTACGCGACTGCGCGTTGGAAAGTGTTTCGCGGCTGGTGTCTGCGTCTCAATCCAATTTGTCAGCGCATCTTGAAGGACGGGACTCAGTGTCGCTACCCGTCCAAGATTGGGCACCACTTGTGGTCTCCACGTGTTCGACCCGACTTGTTCACGGACCCGAAGAACGTCGTCATGGTGTGCGAATTCTGCCACCCGAACGAAGAGGGAACCCCATGGTGGCGCCCCGGGAAAGAATTTGTCGAGACTCAGATTGCCGTTCCGTCTGTTGGCTGAGTGTGGCTGTCACAGGACAGCAGAACAGTAGCGGCGCAAGATGCCGTGGTAAGAAGACCTTGAAAGACAAAGGAAACCATCATGCACATCCAAATCACCAAGACATTTGAAGACCTCGGCACCACTTACCAAGCAGGTCAGGAAATTCACGTTCCGGAATCTCTCGGAGAGCGTTACATCTTTTCCAAAGTAGCTGCCAGGGTCATCAAGCCCAACAAGCCCAAGCCGCGCTACGGCACGCCTGAATGGGCGCAAGAGCGCAAAGAATTAGACGCGAAGCGCGTCCCTCTAGGAACTGATGCCACGATTCCTTTCTACGCTGTGCCGCAGTGGTCCGTAGTGCGACTCAGCGCATCTGGCGTTCCGACATACGCCATTGAAAAGCTGCACAACTTCGACCGCACTCTCTATGGAAAAGAGAACCCCCGCATCACTGATGCTTCCTTCATCGACAGTATGAAGAAAGCAGGATGCCCCGCTGAGATTGTCCAACGGTACCTCAAAATCCTTCCCGGACCTGTGAATCAAGAGCAAATCATTGAGGCGGAAATTCAGCAAAGGTACAAAGTCCAAGCGGCGCAGAACGAACAGCACGCACGCGAGAACGGGCTCGCGTCAGTGATTCTTGGGGTGGGCAAATGAGCGACGAAAAGCAAACATCGCAACCACAGGAAGGCGGAATTACTGACCCCGAAATTCTAGCGTGGTTGGAGAGAAACTATCCGTCGAAGCCGACAGAGCCGAGTCACACTTCTCGGGACACAGTGAGGGAGACGTTATGGCGAAGAAGTTGACGCAATACCAAATTCTGAGAGCTGCCGGCCGTTGTACGAGAAATTGTGGGCGCCTCGCAGAGAGAACAAATCATCACGCGAACGCTCCGCGCAAATCAGAGTGCAAGATTTGTCGCACGTATTCTCACAGCGCGGCAGCGCGAGCTTTGCGGAAAGCTGCGAAGGCGTTCGTCGAAATTGGGTAAGGAGCATCATCATGGCAAGCAACAAACGTGAGGTCAGAACATTCAAATCGGTAGGAACGCTGCGTGCGATGTCGCAGGGCGACGAAATGGCAATTTCGGGTCGTGCGCTGAGCTATCGCACGCTGTCGGGAGACCTCGGGGGATTTCGAGAGCAGTTGCTTCCCGGTTGTTTCTCAAGGCACTTGGCAGAGAATCCCGACGTGCTCTGTCTGCGAGAGCACGAGAATTCTCAATTGCTCGGTCGCACTAAAAACGGCACGCTAAAACTCACTGACGGACCTGACGGCTTGGATTTTCGCTGCGTAATCAATCCGTCTGATCCGCAAGCTGTGTCGACACACGCTGCAATCCAGCGCGGCGATCTTGACAGAATGAGCTTCGCGTTCGGTGTCGATGGAGATGACGGAGACACTTTCGACTCTGCTTCTGACGAGAATGGTCGCAGTATCGTGCGACGTTCGATCAAGCGAGCGAAAATATTTGATGTCAGCCCTGTGGTGCGCGCTGCCTACCCAAATGGAACTTCAGTCGCTGCTCGCGCTGCTGACTACAGTATCGCAACGTCTCGTGCAGTGCCGACGGTCGTTACGCACCCAAACTTGTTCCGTGCGCAGGCAGCAGCCGACGCCGAGAAGCGAAAGCAGCGTCACGCAGAAGTGCGGCGCATCTGTGCGAACTATCCCGAGCTGTCATTCGAACACGTGGCACAGTGCCTCAAGCTCGGATACAGCGAAGACCTCATGTTGCAGCTCAGGTTTGCCGCTATCACAGAAAAGCTTGCTCGCGCTGGCGCTTCTTTCGAAGTCGAACCAATGCGGAGCGGACTCAATGCCCAGCCTGGGTCGACTCCTGATACGGATGACTTCGACCCCGCAGATGCGTCTGAACCCGACGAGCATCGCAAAGCCGCTGCTTGGCACCGCGCAGTTGCAGCGAAAGCAAAGACGATGGAAGCAGCGAGCGTACATTTCAAGTGCGCTGATGCTCACGATTTGGCTGCGCAGACCGGTGACGCGAACGACAGTTCACGAGCGCGTGCAGCATCGCGCAATCTGCGTGGGAGCTACTAATGTCAGCCCCGAACAAATACACGGTACATCAGAGGTTGACGAACGCTGAGAATCGCTGCGCACAGCTCGAAGCAGAGGCCAAAGCGTTGCGCGTTCATCTCGCTGGAGAACTCAAGACTGCAGTCGAGAACGCGAAGCATTCATTTCGCGATGGTAGAGACGGTGCTCCGGGCAAGGACGGCGAGTCAATCATCGGTCCGAAGGGTGACAAGGGTGAGCACGGTGACGTGCTCTACATCGGACCTGACGAAGTGGCTGCAGAGGTGAAGAAAGTTCGCGCTGAGCTACTCCGCTTGCGTGCTGCCTTCGTTGGAAGAATTGTGCAAAGCATCGCAGACCATCAAGGCGAACTCGGCGTATACACGTATCTGCGCAAGCACATGGAGGGAATTCTGCGCGACATCGAGAACCTATGAAACGACTTTCAGCAATCGAAATCGAATTCGAAATGGAGAAGAGCATGTCAACAAAAGCAATCACTGCCGCGAAGGACGCTTTAGTCACTGCAAACGAAGAACTCAAAGCTGCTCAAGAAGCAGCAAGGGCGGCGGCACAGAGCTTGCACGAAGCGTATGAAGCGCAGCCTCACGCACAAGCTGAACCGGTGAAGCATCCGGGACCTGTCAATCTCACAATCGAGAATGACTACCGCAACAAGCCAGGTCGATGGAATGGACCTGATGTCACGAAGCGCCCCGCGGCTCTAACGAACGAGCAACTGCAAGCGATACGCGACGCAGCTCCCAAACCTCTGCCGACGTTTGCTGAACGCGCTCGTGCAGCCGCTGAAAAAGGCGAGACCGTGAAACCCGGACACACGATTCTGTCCCGGTAATCAAGTTTCCGCCTCGCGGCGGATTTCCCCAGGCAGACTGGGAGTCAGTCTACGAGGTAACTCGGGGCGACGATGGCTCTGCGCAAGCGTGGTCGAGCTTCGCTCATAGGGATGCGACTAGTGCCGCCGTCACTGAAATCCGGCAAACCAAGATTCTGTACAAGCGTGCTCCTCGTCGGCAGCAGCAAAGCGCGGAGACGAGACTTGCGGGAGTAGATGCCCGCATCGGAAATCGCGCTGATAACACCCGCACTTAGCAGAGGCGTAGGAGCCTGGCAACGAGTGCGGGACCTTTTTGTGGAGATTCTCTGCACCCTTTCTCCTTCCTCAGAGACGCGGAGATAGAGCGGGCGTCATCAGACAGCGCCCGCTTCCCCTTTCTTCGTCGTCGCTGTTGAGAGAACCTGCTCCAGCGTCGACGGGGAAACACTTTCAAGACACTTGGGACACTCTTTTCTATGAACAAAGAAGCTTGGATTGCTCGTCTCAAGGAACTCTACAAAGTTCGGAATTCCTATCAGTTCGACCTAGGAGACCATATAAATCGTGGCTGCGTGGCTTTCGGGAGAACAGAAGCGTTCGATGCTGCGCAGCAGATTACTGGCACGAAAAACACGAGGAATTTCTATACGCGCTGCGCTGCCGTCGCGTCGCTCTATCCCGCGTCGCTCCGCTTTCCCTCATTGTCATTCGCTACTTATGAGTCGCTCCGTCATTTCCCGATTTCGTTTCTCGAACGGTTCATTCCCGAAGTCGCTCCGTCGGGTCGTTCGACAAAGCAAATCCTCCATCTCGCAATAGAGCGTTTTGGAAGCAATCCGTCTCCCCACAAGAAGCGGCTAAAGCGCGTGAGCGTGACTTTGAAAGCGAGTGTCTACTTGGCAGCGCTCGAACGTGCCAAAGCTGAAAAGAAGCAAACTCAGTTTTGGATCGAGCAAGTTCTGACTGACTATCTGGGTGCTGAGACTGTGGCGACTCAAAAGGATGCACAGGGAGCAGGTCCTACCGTAGGGAATGACGTTCCGAGTGCTACGACTCAGCCCGAAAAGGATGCTGAGGACGAGTCTCCCAAGCGAGTATTTAGAGAGTCTGGTACGAAGCGGAAGAAGTGCACGTGCCGGATAAAGCTTCTTTGGACGGAATGCAAGGGACGGGGAGCACACAGCGCTCTTCGTGCTGATTCATTTGCTGACCGCGATGCTGCTGAGGTCGCTCAACGACAGTACAAAGCCTGCCACGGCTGGACGCCGTTCATTTCCTTTTGTGAACAGTGCTCTGCGTTCCATCTCTACCGCGATCTGCAAAAGCCAAATCGCTCGGCCCAGCTTAGTCTGCCCTAGTTTCGTCTACAGAGAACAACCGCCTAACCGGGTCTTTCAAACTACCCTTGGCGTAACTGGAGTGGTGATTGCCGAACACATCGTCATAGCTAACTTTAGCTATGAAGTGCAAAGGAATTTGCATTCGGACGACTTTGGTAAACGTTTCCAAGTTCATGAATTGTATGAACCTATCAAAGGACACAGTTGGAGTGTCGCCAGCGGCGACTACCATTTCGGGCAACTCCGGGGCGGCCTGGTCTGGCATTCCGGGGAAAACAAGGGTGCAATCAAACTTGACGCTATTTGCTCTCGTGCGCCCAAAGTTTTTGAACTGCAACCCCACCCAACTGTGCCCATCAAAGACATTGCTCATCGGGAGATTGATTTGGGCACCATCAAGCAGTATGTCAGCTCTTTCAGTTGTTTTGAGTGCTTTCTCGGCAAACTCAGCAGCAGTCTTGGCTGTGGCATTGCTTTCTTTAGCTGCAAGAGCTTGAACCAATCCAGTGACAGCGATCCCCAAGGTGATGAGGGTCAGAACTCCGTTAATACATAAGCCAAGCAACTCGTAATTCATGGCGTGGATTGTAGCACCGGCCCAAACACTATCGTAATCTTGGCTGCTCAGTGGCACGCCTGCGAAGATGTGGGCGGAATGACCACCGTCACAAAAGAATCCAGCGACTTCGGAGGGATCAGCGTTCTGGTCATGCTGGGTATCATTGCAGGCATTTGCTATTGGATTTACACAGGCATTGATTCAGAGGGGTGGATGCAACACAGCGAGGAGAGCAGCATCACTGCTCAGGGAAACTGGTTCGTTGGAGAAAGCAAAGATTGCATTTCATACCCGCTGGACGATAAGACTGCTCAAGTGATGAGTAAACCGCCGGGATACGCGCTTTCAAAGATTGGTTGTGACGACGGTCCTGAACATAGCGTGCCAATCGCTTTCTTTGGGAGAACTGAGCAACCTGAATACGCTTGGGTCACCTGGCCTTGCACCCGACACGAGAGTTCTTTCACATGCAAACAAACCGGAGGTTCTCTCGGGAAGTCAGTAAACGCTAATTAGAAAATGCGGGCTTAAGCCATGATCTGCTGCGGCCAGCCGGCCAAGCTAATCACTTCGTACTCGCAGCCAAAACCTCTTCAAGTGACAAAACCCGTTGGCGCTGTCACTGATACAACACCACGGTAACTTTCCTGCTCAGCTCTTTACTTGAGACGTGACTTCGCCCAGCGTGCTTTCTGCGCGAGACTGATTCTCTTGCGGGCAGCGGCAGACATCGTGTGACTTCGTGACTTTGCTCCACCATAACCAAGAGCAGCCAGAGCAGCGTCGATTCGTGCTATCTCCCTTACTGCTCGCGCCCGATCCCTCTTCATCAGCTTCACTACTCCTTTGAACACGTCCATGCGTTTCCCTCCGCAAGGACCGAATTGTCTCACAGGCCGCGCACCAACACTACGGTAACTTTCCCGCCAAGCTCTGCTCCGCTATCGTAGCTGCGGAGGGATCTCATTTGTGGCAGAGAGGGGAATATGAAGAAACTGACTGTGATGTTCGTCGTAACGATGTCAATACTGGCTTTTGGGAAGAAGGAAGCACCTTTGCCGAACGTGACAATGTGCGTCGAGCCGATGAACGGCAACATGGACGGTTACCTGATTGGCGAGATGCAAAAGCAACGGGTACCGGCAACCATTATCGCGGCTGACCCGCAAAAAGGATGCGACCCGACCAAGTCTCAGTTCACCCTGACGGGGTCGGAAGACAAAGAAGGCAAGTCTTTCAGCGCTCGCTCGGTATTTGGACTCAGAGTGCATTACCGAGACGAAGTGCAAAGCGCCGTAAGGTTGATACGCAATAGCGACCAAGCGATCGTTTGGGCTGGCGACTCCGACCGAGGTGAGGCAAAGAAAGTTGCCGAGCACATTGTCAATCAGATGCTGAAGCAGCGCCCTATGTGGTTCCCTAGCCTTGTTAATAGGTAGGCCCTCAGTCTGGAACGCGAGTGAATGACTTCTGGGAGGAGATGACGGAGAACCACATCCAAGTCTGCTTGCTGACTTGGCCCTTGCTCTCGGACATCGACGTTGTGGGTGAAGAGGACAAGGCACCTGTTGTTAACCCAGCCGACAACTGCATTCAACTCTGCGTACCCGAACCTCTGCGGCCTCCTCGCGAACAAATGGAAGATCAACCATGAGCAATCAATTCTCATCGGGATGCGGGTGCGAGAGGATTGACAAAGTGCGCCTGGCCACCTGTGTCACAAATTGGGTCACAAAACGCTGACAAGTGGGGGCCATTTAACGCCTTTTGATGCCGCGCTAGACGTGCTATCTCATTGAATCTGCTCGGAGACGTGTCAAGAAGTGTGCTTTACGAATCGGCTGCTCTACCAACTGAGCTACGTCGGCCTGTCCTCGATTTTAAATGCGCGGAAGAAAGGCGTAAAGAGCGAGGGGGGACTGGCCCACGCATGCACCAATCCCGACATCGGCTGCCCCACTCGTCGCGGTTTTCGACGAGTGGGCACCACGGACCTCAGTCCCTGGTTCACTCATCACAGACAGCACTTGAAGCTCCGTGATAGACGTTGCCGATGCCGGCAAACCTGCATCGGTATTACGGAGCGGGATATCTTCACTTCATCACCACCAGTTGCTATCAGCGAAGCGCTCTGCTGGGCACGTCACAG